>Ga0065711_1007185_pt1 | contig 28475 bp, 38 predicted proteins | sample Hoacrofraction12_FD_59098 | JGI IMG/M metagenome (GOLD analysis project Ga0065711, IMG submission 59098) | Hoatzin crop microbial communities from Cojedes, Venezuela - Epithelial fraction 12 v2 (version 2) | ecosystem: Host-associated > Birds > Digestive system > Esophagus > Crop | place... | reverse complement strand
GGTTTTAAACTAAAACAGGGTAGGTTTAGGCTGGATATAAGGAAGAAATTCTTTACAATGAGGGTGGTGAAACACTGGAACGGGTTGCCCAGAGAGGCAGTGGAGGCCCCATGCCTGGAAACATTCAAGACGAGGTTGGACAGGGCTCTGAGCAACCTGATCTAGTTAGCGGTGTCCCTGCTCGCTGCGGGGGGGTTGGACTAGATGACCTCTACGGGTCCCTTCCAACCCAAAACTTTCTATGATTCTATGATCCTATGCTCTCATATCACACCTGTTTATGACTCCGTGATACCCCTACCAAGGGAGCGGGTCCCTTCCGTAGCCACGGAACAAGCAAAAGGGTGGAACCAAATGACATCATCAAGCTCAGAAAAAAATCTCTAGGTTCATTTGGCTTTAACTTAGAGCTGCATTTAGTGCAGAAAAGGGCCGGCCTTTTTTATAAAAATAAAAAAATAACTGAAAAATTAATAAATAGAAAATACCCGAACAGCAACAGTTCTGACCTTCAAACAAGAGGACAGCACAGCGAGCAGAAAGTGAAAAGCAAACATGAGTCTCGAAAGGCACTGCCTGCAGAGGCAGTTGCTCTGGAGGAAGGAGAGGCTGGAAGAGGTACGCCCGCCCATCACGAACTCACCGAGCTCCAGGTTCATCAGCAGGGGCTGCGCTGGCTGCTTTCTGCTTCCTTGATTTCCGTCGGAAGGCTGCTGCAGAACCCCAGTCTTCATAGCATTAAGCGTTTGCTTCAAGGTTTCACCTTAAATGTACTCAGGGCTGGGCAGCCACCTACAGAACCCGTGTGCACCCCTGTAAACCCTTCTAACCCCCCGTGGGCTCTTACAAACCCCATGCAGGCACCTATAGATTCCTTACAGACACTTACAAACCCATATAGCCCCCCCTATATCCCCTGTGGGCTCCCCACAGCAACCTGTTGATTCCCTGCAGCCCTATACACCCTCTCACAGGCTCCTATAAGCCCTCTCTCGGTTCCTATAGCTCCCTGCAACCCCCCTAGAAGCCCCTATAGACCCTACAGGCTCCTATAAGCACCTACAAACCCCATCACGGGCTTCCATAGCTGTCTGTACCCCTGCGAGCTCCGACACTCGCTACAAACCCTCCTACAGCCCACTACAAACCCCTCTACAGGCACCTTTAAGTCCCCGTAACCCCCCCAACAGACTCCTATAGATCCTGGAAGGCCTCCTATAGACCCTATGGAGGTCTCTGCTGCTGCCCTCGGGTGCTCGAGAAGGGAAACGAGAACCCCGGTCCAGGGGGGAGTCAGGGGTTGGGGGGGGAGCCAGGCGTCCGGGGGGGGCAGGGGTTCAGGAGGGGACCTGGGAGGTCGGAGGGCACCCAGCTGTCTGGGGGGGGGCACCCAGGCATATGGAAACGGGAACTTCAGTGAGCCGATACAAAACTCACTGACTCATTAAGAGCCACCAAACGGCCCCAAAAACAAACCCCCTCCTCCCCCCACCCCAAAAAGGGGACCCAGGCGTCTGTGCTGAGCCCCACCGCCCTCGCGCCTGAGAACGGGCACAACTCACTACAGCAGTGCCTTCAACCCGGCACGCGGAGGGGGCCTCCCACTGCGGTACGCATGTTTTCTGGTGCCCACCCCCTCCTTCTGCACTTGCAGGAGTCACCCCACTCTTCTCCCACTCGCTTTTCTAGCCTGAGCAAGCCAAGAACTCTGGTGCCATCACGCCTGCCCATCTCCAGTCACTCCAGGGCAGTTCCTCTTTCTGCTGCGGGAAGGACCTGCAGCACAGGCATTATCACCACAGGACAAGGAGAGCACTGTTGTGTCCCCAACTAAGAAAATGCTTAAAATGTTGATTTAAACAGAAAAATAAAGAGCAAGGAAAAAAATGACGGCTAAGTGGAAAGTGAAAGTTTCCTTTGGTGCTTAAACCACTGGAGTACTTTTGCTGCAGCTGAGGGCTGGCAATTAGATATCTGATCAGGATAAAACCAAAAATCCTCCCATTAAGCTTTCAAATTACAAAATTACTTCATCCAAGGGAAGACAAAATCTACACCTACAAGCATTGCCTCGTGTTTACAGACCCTGCTCAGCACAGCGTCTCTCTAGTGGCACCAAGAACTTACTGGTATGAAAAAATTGCAAATTTTAAGTGCTATTCTAAAGACATTCACAGTTAAATCAACAGTCGTGAGAAAACAGTCAAGAACTGCACTTGCCCAATGGGAGATGATCCAGGACTTTCACTGCAGCTTTTAATACTGATGCAGCTTACAACCACCTCACTGTTGGCGAACACCATTCGTGTTAGCGTTGGTCTGGTTTGAAACCTGGCAGCCTGGTTTCTTCCTCATTGCAGCTCTTCAGTCAGAGGAAAGCAAGAACTGGGGAAGAACCAAGCAGCAAGAAGGCCAGTAGGTACCAGTGGCAACTGACTTTCACCTGAGTGCAGAAGAAAGCTTCTTGCGAGAAACAAAACTTGCACCTCTATCGGGATATTGGCTATTCTAGGAAGGGCCTTTTTTCCACTTTTTGCTTCACTGAAAAGCTTTTTGGCCAAGATGGTTTTCTCCTGATGCAGAAATGAGGAAGTATTGGGAATTTAACATTAATGTCCCTGTACTTCAAGGTCACGCCTGCAACAGTTCTGCCAGCTGTGAATGTCAGTGAGAGATGAGCTGCCTTTCACCAGTTTACACACTCTACCTGTTTATTCAGGGATTATATTTTCTTCTTTTTGTTAATGTTTAAAACGTTAGAATTCCCTCCTACAAGCTATAAGAGGGAACAGGGCAAACTTCCAGTGGTATTAAATAAGGCTTCTCTCAATTTCAATACAAAAAGTTTGCTCCACTGGTACGTTCATCCACAGAAACGTTAACACCTTAAACTTCATAGACACCAATAAATTATTTTTGTAAACAGCAAATTACTAAACAGAATCACAGAATCATAGAATGTTCGGAGTTGGAAGGGAGCTCTGTGGGTCATCTAGTCCAACCCCCCTGCCAAAGCAGGCTCACCCATCCTCAGCTGTGAGTCTGTCATTGCCAAGGGACGGGGTGGGGGTGGCGCTTTGTCTCCAGGATTCATCTTTAGCGTCCAAAGTTTTATTTTAGGCTGTAAAGCCTTCTTTTTAGGACCCAAAGCCTCATTGTTAGGGTACAAACCCTCATTTCTAAGTTCCAAACCCACCTTTTAAGGTTCAAAGACTCATCTTAAGGGTCCAAAGCATCATTTTGAAGGTACAGAGCCTCCGTTTCAGAGTCCAAAGCATTGTTTATAGAGTCCAAAGTCTCCATTTGAGGTCTCAACCCTCATTTTTAGCTTCCAAAGCCTCCTTGTAGAATCGAAACTGCTCCTTTAGAGTAAGAATCTTGTTTAATGTGCCAAGCCTCATTCTGAGGGTCTGATGTCCCATGTTTAGAGTGCACAGCCCTAATTTTAACAAAGCAAAGCATCACTTGAGTGCTTAAAACCTACTTTCAGGGTTCAAAGCCTCAATTTCATTTCTAAAGCCCCATTTTCAGGGCCCAAAGCCCTATTCTTAAGGCCCAAAGCACCCTTTGGAGGGTCCAAACTCTCCTTTGGAGGGTCCCAAGCCTTTTTTAACAGCTCAAAACCTCCACTGGAGTGCCCAGAGCCCTCTGTTCTGGACCGAAGCTCCATTTCTGGGGGCCACAAAAGAACCAAGAGATTCCCCTTCTTTTTCAGGGTCTAAAGCATCCTTTGTAGCATCTAACCCATGCTTTTCCCTGCCCAAAGCCCCATTTTTAGGGCTGAAATCCTCATTTATGGGGTCAAACCTCTCTTTCATTGCCCATAGGCTTCTTTTAGGGCCCAGAGTTTAATTTTCAGAGAATCATAGAATCATAGAATGCTTAGGGTTGGAAGGGAGCTTCAGAGGTCATGTAGACCAGACCCCCTGCAGTGAGTAGCGATATCTTGAAAGAGCATTTGGACCCTCCATTTTTTTAGGGTCGAAATGCTCATTTTTCAGGCAGAGCCTCCTTTTAGGCTCCAGAGCTACACTTCTACTGTCCAAAGCCTCACTTTTACTTTCCAAAGTCTTAGCTTTAGCTTCCAAAGTCTCCTTCTCATAGTCCAAAGACTCAGCTGTAGTTTGCAAAGTCTCCTTTTTTAGAGCCCAAAGCCACGTTATTAGTGTCTAACACCTCCTTTTCAGCCTCTAAAGCCTCATTTTTAGGATCCAGCCTGTCTTTTTAAGGGTCCAAGCTGCACTTTCAGCGTCCAAACCCTCATTTTGATTACCCAAACCCCTCTTTTAGGTGACAGAGCCAAATTTTCAGGTCCCAGAGCCTCATTTTAGGGTCCAAGCCCTCCTTCCTCTGTTCCAAGCCCTGCATTTCAAGGTTCAAGACCTCATCTGAAGGGCCCAGAGTGTCGGTTTGATGGCTTAAAGTCTTGCTGTGAAGGTCCAAATCCTCCGTTTTAGAGCCCAAAGCCTTTTTTAGAGAGTCCACAGTCTCCTTTTCAGACCACAACCCTCATGTGTATCTTCCAGAGTTTCATTTTCAGGGAAATGTTTGGATTCACAAAATCCAAGCCTATTGGTGAAGCTGTTACTCACACGAGTCGTTCCACGTCGTGGCCATTGCTCCTCTCAGGAATGGAGGGGAAAGCTCTAAATGACAAAGGATGTCAGAACATGCTCCAGAAAGAGACAACCAGTGCAAATCCCGTCACCTAATCGCAAAGAAATATTTCTAGCTCACTGAAATTGATTTGCTATGCCCAAGACGGCCTCCCACCATCACATCACCCACAAGTCCTTCCCTGTTCACAAAGAACAGGTCCAGCAGGGCCCCTTCCCTCATTGGCTGGCTCACCAGGTGTGTCAGGAAGTTCTCCTTCACACCGTCCAGGAACCTCCTGGACTGTTTCCTCTCCACTGTACTGCATTTCCAACAGACATCTTGTAAAGTTGAGGTCCCTCATTAGAAAAAGGGCTAGCAATCACAACATAACTCCCAGCTGCTTATAGCTTTGTGTGTGTCTTCATCCCAGCTGGGTGGTCTACAACAGGCTCCCACCATGATATCTGCATTGGTGGCCTTTCCCCTGATTCTTACCCATGAACACTCAACCTTTTTATCACTGTCAAGCTCTAGACAGTCAAAGCACTCCCTAACACACAGGGCTACCCCACCGCCTCTCCTTCCTTGTCTATCCCTTCTGAAGAGTTTATAGCCATCCGTTGAATCTGTGACTCTACGATTCTATGATAACAACAGGTAGCTCCTCCTGCCCAGGTCGCGGCTGCCCAGAAATCAAGGCCCCCCCCATCAGGTGCAGCCAAGGGGCGCAGCGCGGCACTGTGAGGAGAGGCCCAGGCTCATTTGTGCCTTTCCCCCCACCCAAGCTGTGCTGCTGGCTCTTGGGAAATGGGGGTAGCGAGGGCAGATGGTTTTACCACAGCGGGAAGTTCCAGTCAACCTGTCAGGGATGTTTTTCTTCCTCGTTCTGGCAGATACATGTTTTAAAACCGTCAAGCAAAGAAGTTTTCCAAGGGAAGTGCAGGGTTGGGGTCTGCTTGCTCTCTGTGTGGATTGTGTCTGTCCTCAGCCAGGCGCACAGCAGCTTTCAGAAAAGGAATGGGACTCGTCCAGGGTGAAGTGAGCCATCAGGATCCCAAGTCTGTTTTGTTTAAGGCAGTCAGGTGAAAATGTGCAGTTAGAGCTGGCTGTGTTGTTTCCTCTATGATTTCAGTGCGCTCCTCTAGTTCAAATCTTATTTTGGCTGAGGCATAAAAATTAAATAGAGAAATCTTCCTCACTCGCACACAGAGCATTCCCTCATCTCATGGTAAACAAGCAAAATCTCTGGGAGTATGGTGTTTCATAAACATGTGTCAGACATCCAGTGTCAAGGGAGTGGTACAGTGAATGGTGGATTTCAAAAGTGGCTACAGGTGCATGGGGCTTGATCACAGTCACCTGGAAGGGGGGAAAGAAAAAACAACAAGGAGACCATCCAGCTCAGTCGCTTGCCCCGTGCCTGGCACACTCAGCTCCCAGGACTGCCAGAGCCCTCGGTACTGGAGCTGCACCTGGCTGGTGCTGGAGGTGGTCATGCCGTGGTGGGAGGGGTGGCTAGGGGATCCCCATGGGTAGTGGCAGAGCACGGCAAAGTCCCAGGACACTATGGGGAGACCCCTGCTCTGGGGTCTGTCCCAGCATGACTCTGTTGTCCCCAGCTCGGGAAGATCTGAGAGGGCCCCCACAGCTGGCGGTCCCCAACCTCAGTGTCACCCACATCTGATCTCACCAACCACTAGGGTGCTGTCAGGAAAAAAACCAAAAAGATACTCTCCCCTTTAGGCATCTTGTGATGAGCTTTATTTAATTAATTCCTTGGCGCCGGCTGGGGCCAGGTGTCATCATGGAAGGCCTCCTCTAGTGCCTGCCTCGCATGGAGGTCCCTGTCGTCCTGCAGCCCTGAGAGAGCTGGAATGACACAGGCAGCACCGTGGGGACCTCGTCCCGGCCAGGCGCTCCCCGGGCCGCCTCGCTCCGGGGATCTTCACACAAAAAAAGACATCCCAAGCAGCTGTATCTCAGTAAAACCCCTCTGAACCCTTCCTTCCCCACCTCCTGCCTTACCTCAGCAAAGAAAGCTATAGCTGTCACCCGCAGCTTAACTGAGCAGGAATCCAGCCATGGTGAGAGGTTCTTCACCAGACTGGGGGAGATGAGCCCAGCGCTGAGCAGGACGCTGCGCAAGGGACACAAGCAAGGGACACACAGTTACCAAGGAAGGCCACAGGCTGGGTCTCCAAAATTAACTTGCACCAATGCAGACGCTGTTCTTCAGCTCAGGATGGCTTCCCAGGCACATCAGAAGGGTCCCAGCAGCCATTTCCCTGGGCACAGCCCCACAGGAGGCAGCCAGATGCATCCCTGGGGCTCTTACCTGGTCAGGAGACCCACCCCCTCAGGGTGAGCCAGGGGGTCTTCCAGGCGAGCCCACACTGCCCGATTCACGAGCAGCTGCATCCATTTCCATGCCATGCATTTGCCTAGCACCAACTCTATAGCTGAAAGGAAAATCCTGGAAGAAGAAACAAAGCACAGAATAAACAAACACAAAAAACCAAACCAAATCAAAGTAACACCACCACCACAAACCCAAAGAAATCTCAAATCACAGTACATTAGGAGAAGACTTGTTTTTAGCAGAGCTAAATACCCCAGAAATGATGCTTCACAACCTTCCAGACTGCAGCTAATGACACCGGCATTTTCGTCATGCCCCACATCCACTGAAGCAGAGGAAAACCCACGCCCTTAGACTGACTCCATGCTAGATATCCAAGGCAACACCCAATTCCTCTTCCCACCAGCATTTTGCAAAGAATGACACCAGTGCCCGTGAAAGTCACTGCTCCCACCAGGGGCCTGTTGAGGGACTGCAGTGCTATTGTGTATGCAAGGGTATGCAGGAGGCAAGATGACAGCCGTCTGCAGTACGACCTTCCTGCCTGGGAGCTGGAGTTTCTCTGTGCAGGAGCAGAAGTAAAACCAACCATGATGACCTAAATTTCCACATTTAGGAAGTGGGGCAGGCAAAGCACTCCCTCAGCTCCACAAAAGCACATGCCATGATGAGGAGAACTGAAGCCAGCCCCTCCATCTGACCCTTCGGCTCCCTACCTGCACGGTTTCTTCTCGAGCATCTGGCCCTCAAGGTACAGTTGTCTCCAGCAGGAAACCAGCCTCTCCTCGCCCAGCGTTTCACTGGCCCACCTCAGGAGGCTGGGAAGGAGGTGGGGAAGCAGCTTCCTGAGCTCTTCAGTGCTCTTCAGGGCAAGCACCACCTTGCAGATGGCATGGGTGATCTGCAGAGAAACATGACCAAGAACCACGTGTTCAGGGACGGCCTTTTCCCACCAGCCTGGTTTTCCCACCTGCCTAGGGCAGGGGATTACTGTCCACAGTTGTGGCTTTTGCGAGAGCCTTGAGGCTCAGGAGCAAAAAACTGTTCCGGCTCCCCACACTCCTCGAGGCCGGCCCAGCACAGTGCCCTGTGAGTGTCCACGGACATCCACAAAGGGCAGCTGACTCCCTCACACCAAAGTAGGAGTTAGAAAGCAGACACAAAGCTGCAGAAACACGTTTGCCATTGAACGTACCGTCAGAGTCTCCAGAGAGGTCTGACGGTTGAGCTGCTCACAAGCGGAGGAGACAGTCTGCAGGTGGTTGTTTCCTGCTCTGTTTAGTTTCTCCACTAAGCACCTCAGGATCTTAATCCCAAAGATGCTTCTCCCCAGGCTGCTCCACAGCTCCACCATGTCACTGCAAGGGAAGAGACGTTCACCCCTGAGCCCATATCCTCGCAGTCCTGCAGTGCCCTCAAACCTCCTCATCTGCAGCGCAAGCAAGCTGCAGGCTCTCTGTTTGACTAGGGTGGGGAAGTGGGTAGTGCACCTACCTGTCCATGGGCAGACCTTTCCGGAGGAGACTGCTGATCACGGGCTGCTGGTGAAAGCGGGCGAGGATACACACCGCACAGGGGACAAAGGTCCTGTAGGTGCTCTGCTGCATGTAGTTGCAAAGGGTGTTCAGGATTTTTGGCACCTGAATGGAAGAAGAGCAGAAGGAAGGGCTCAGTGCATCCTATACACCCTCCTGCAGGGCCCAGACACGGTCCTTCAGCAGACGCGTGGTGCCCGCTCCCTTGACACAGGGTCCAGATCTAGCTCGAAACCTCACTGCTTCTACCCTGCCTGACCCTGGCTCACATCTGGAGCTGAGTCTGCTCTTGGCAACTGTGCGCACGCATACATGCTCTCACACACATGTGGGCATGCACACACGCAGACGCACAGCCTCAGTCGCTGCGTACGCCTGGGCCCAACTGTATGAGCAGCTGCGTGCCCTGTGTGCACACGGAGGACACGGATACTTTTCACACCCAACACTTGAATAATTCCTCTCCCCATGTGTCTGTAGCAATGCAAGAGCGAAAACAAACATGCTTTTCTAGATGATGAAGATGCCTTGCAGGGCCTCTGCAAGGCCAGGTGACTCCTTCCAGAGGAACCCAGTTCTCCAGGGACACTTTTCCTTGCTTCTACCGCCAGCTTCCAATAGCACCAACCCCTTCCCCACACAGAGGACCTTCCCCCGAAGGAAAGGGTGTTTGTTTGAGCCTTTCACAGCTCAAAGCCGTGGACATGGTAAGGAGAAAGAGGCAGCCAGGTCCCTTGTCCCATGGAAGATTCCAGCTTCTCCCGCGGCTGCCTGCCTCTGGCGCATGGAGCAGACGCAACCTGCTCTGCGCCTGGGGAAGCAGCAAGGGTTGACCCCACAGCCCACAAACGCAGGATGCCCACTGCCCGGAGCACCCACGGGCTCTGCAGGGACGGCAGAGGGACATCCTGCCCTGGCTGTGACAGCAACAGCCTAACAGCTGGGTGAGCTTGAGCCCAGCTGGGTGCGATCCTGTGGGCTGCCACCCACGGTTGCCATCACCGAGACTGACCTCTGTTGCGTAAGACAGTCACTGAGTTAGTCTGGGCTGCGTGACTCACTGGTGGCTCTAGAGCTCAAGTGGAGTGCAGCAGAACATGAGGGGAAGATGAGAACAGGAGCCTTGAAAGGGCAGGCACAGCACAAGGCCAGAGGCTCCCAGGCTACAAACAGACAGCAACTGGCGCCTAAAGAAAGGACACCTTGCAGGATGGGTAACAGTCGGGGAAAGCAATGAGAGCAAGGAACAAGCATCCGACCTGTGGAAAACCTAGCGTGCCCAGCAAAACTCAGAGTAGAGGCAACTGGGGACCAGGGAAAAAAAGAGCAGGGTGAAATGGTCCCCAGGGCAGGAAGGACTGACAGTGACCCCAGAGGAAGGGAGGAATGGCAAGGTTGGTGCCTCCCGGTCCCTCAGTCATGGGAGGGACCTGGACCAGCAGGAGACTTTGGACAAAAAGTGCCCATATCCTTGTCACCAGCTGCAGCAGATGCCAGCAGCAGATGCTAATGCACGACTTGGACCGTCAGTACCCCTGAGCTCAGCACACAGGAGGCGTTTCTTGAGCCCATGCCAACTGCATAGGGTGTAGGGCAACAGCCAACAGGAGAAAAGACCACGTCAAATGGAAAAAAAAACGGTCTCCTTTACCTCCTTGAGTATTTCCTTTCTGCATTCCACCAGGAAGACGAACACCCACTTCCACACCGCTCTTGCACTTGTGGGTGTGACATGCAGAAAGCTCTCCAGCACAGCAGTCAGGAAGTCCATAGCCTGTGCTGGGGGGATGCATTTGCAAACAGCCTGGAGGGAAATCAGGAACAGGACAGACCGCGTCACAGCTCTGCTCCAGCAATTTGGAAAGGAAAGGAAACTTGACAGGACTGTTAGTTCAGCAGTCATGAGGGGGACAATCACTTGACCTTCCTGCTGTGCATACAGTGCTGTTTATGTGTGAGGCAGCTAAATGATTTGAAAGTGTCTCCCCCGTGTTGTTTGCTCATACACCAACTTTGTATTCTGACAAGAGCACTCACACTCACACATGTGCGTGCAAACACACACATCATGGTATCTGCTCCAGCACGTCTAAAAGACAGCCTCGTTTCAATGTCTCCTGCTAAATGCTCACAACAGTCATCCTGGACAGCTTGATTTGCAGACAGCAAGAGACTCTGGAGGGGAGCAGGGAGACGTGCAGGAGTCCAGGAGCTGGGCCCCCATGCCACTGTTTTGGGGCCAGTTACCTTTGCTATCTTGGTACAGGTGTTCGCCAGAGTCTCGGTGTCTGGGCTGTTCAGCTTCTCACAGAGGCACCTGATCTCATCTGCCTGAGGCACCACCTTCATGGTCTTGGCTGCAACAACCACCAGGAGAAATGAGGAGTCACATCTACAAAAACCCAGCCTCTGGCCCCACATACCCAAAGAGGAGAACCCAAGTGGTGACAGTGAAGACACCAGGGAAACCCAGGGCCCTCCTGTACTCGGTGCAGCAGGATTTCCTGAGCCCGATAAATGACTGACAAATCCTGAGCTGGAAAGAGCCTTCTTCCTCCTTGAACCATTTGCTGGGGCTTGAGGGTTTCAGCAGTCTCTGCTCCTAGCAGCTGCCTCCCCTGTTCCCGCACAGGCCACCTTTGTCTCTGGGAGGCAGGAAACGTCCCCGTGAGTTCCTCAGCACAGGCAGACCCTGATGTCTGAAGAAGAAAGGGTTCGAACACAACCCTTTGCAGCGTGCCCCGTGCCTGCAGCCCCGTTTGCTCTGGGTAATAAGTTGGTTTCCTCTTGTGCCCGGCAGGAGATTTCTTCCCTGGCAGGGATGAGTTTGCAGACTGCCTGGGCAGCTGCCTGTCTCTCCAGGCTCAAGGCAGGGGGGAAGGAACCCTCTGAAATGTCAGGGACCTCAGCTGAGCAAGTTGTCGGACCACCCTCTGTCTCTCCTGGCACGTGGAGGTGGACAGACGTGGAGGGGGACAGTCCCCAGCAGTGGTGACAGTGCCCTGCTTTCAGACAGCTGTGAGGGATGGCCCTGACCACCCAACCTCACACGTGCCCCAGGAAGGTTGGACTCAATGACCCTCTCCCAGGGATCCTTCCTGAGCTGGCTGGAGAGGCAGAGGGCTAACAGGGTGGGGACACAAAACCAGCCAAGCAGGTTGCCTCCCTTCCCTCCTGGGGACAGGGTCTGGCCCCATGGGACCCCGGTGATGCCAGGACAGGAAGGGAGGGAGGATGAGGCTGAGCAAGGCTGGGAAGCGCCCGATCTTCTCACCTTGCATTTGCAGAAGGTAGCCGAGGCAGAGCCAGACTCTCTGGTGGGACGTGCGCATGCTATTGCAGGACAAACACCCCAGCAGTCCCACCAGGGAGCCGAACTGCTTGCAAGGACGTCCTCTCTGCAGGGGAGAGCAGCAGAAAGAGGGTCACAGGCAGCCCCAACAGCCCACCTCCACCCATCCTGCTCCCCGAGCAGCCATCGGGCAGAGGCAGGCAGAAGGGCTGCCCCATAATCCCAGAAGCCCGAAACCCAGCCCACAGCCAGGCAGGGCACCCTTCCCGGGCCATGAATGGTGGGAAAGGCGGAACCAGGGCACACAGGGGGTCCCTACTCACCATGAGCTCAAATCGCTCCTTGCAAGATCCCAGCACATGGGCACAAACCCGCAGGGCTCTCTCCCGCTCCCATTCTTTGGCTGAGGTGAGCCAGCCCTTCAGGACCTGTGGCAGGGTGCATCTCTCTCACAAGAGGCATCTTTTTCTCCCCGAGATCCCCCTGCCTCTTCCTCCTTCTCTGAGACCTTCCCAGTGTGGCCCCTGGCCCAGCCAAGCACTCGCACTGCAGCTTCCACCGCCTGGTTCCCTTCAGCTGGCTCTGCCCTGAGCCAGGTGTTGCTTCCCTGTTAGTGTCTCCCCACTCTGGCCTTCCCCCAGGCCATTCTCTCCCAGCTCAGGGCTGGCTTTTGGCTCTCCCTCCATCAGGGTCCGCTTCTCTGCCTGCCCTGAGGCTGCAGTGGCCAGGTGCTCCCATCCCCCAGCTCAGCCCCCGGTCCTGGCCAGACACAGAGCCTCAGAGCAAGGAGCCAAAGCCCCACTTTCCCATAGGAAAGGTATCCACCTCCCAACACCCACTAAGGCCTCAGTTCTCTGCCACCACAACACTCTCCCACTTGCCCCATGGCTACTCACATGGACCACGTCGTCGAGGCAGGTAGAGGTCCCCTCTGCCTCCAGAAGGGTTTCTATGAGATGGCTCAGCTCTTCCGTGCCTCTCCCGTGCAGAAGCTGAAAATAGGAAAGAAGAGCTGAGGTTCTGCGTCACGAGGGCTACCAGGGCACGCTGAGGTCGGATCCTGACCCAGAGGTGGGCAGGCAATGGCCGGTGGGTACCTGCATGTTCGCGGTTGCCCTCGCTGTCTTCCTTCCCTTGTCTATCTGCTGCTTGGAAGGATAGGACAGGACACTCTGGCAGCACACTGCCAGCAGGTTGCGATTTTCCTTCCTGCTCAGAGGTGGCCTCAGCTTGCTGGCCAGAGGAAAAAGGAAGAGAAAAGAGAAAGGGGATTTACGAGCCCTCTCCAGAGTGCCTTAAACCACAACTGAGTTCCTCCTCATCAAGGTCCCCAAATCCAGTGCCCCCAGCCCACGCCAGCAAGCACTGCCTTCAGCTCCAGCAATTCCTACCTCCTCCCAGGCAGCTGGCAAACCCCCACCCCCACGTTAAGGAACCCTGGGGCTCCCGTCCTTTGGGAGACACCTGAAATGGGAACACCCTCCCACTCCACAGCCCCAGTAGCTCCCGGCCCCGTGCTCAAGGCCACTGGGGTTGCTCCAGCCAGCTGGGTTGGGGCACACTAGGAGTCCCCAGAGCCCAGGGAACAGACCTCACCTCAACTCCTCCAGGGCCTGAAACGCTCCGTACACCACGGAGTCCGAGGTCTCCGTCTTTATGCAGTCCTGCAAGTCCCAGAGAGACAAGCACAGAGTTGGCAGCGGGCAGGGGCACAGGACAGCCCTCCCGCCTCCCCTGGGGACAGGCTCTGCTGCCAGGCCTGGGCAGACACCGCCCTGTCACCCCCCTGCATCCCCAAAGGCACCATAGGAGGGACCCTGCTCTTCAGCCACAGCCGCCCAGTACCAGTACACAAGGGCCCCACCAGCTCGTGACACAGCTCCAGGAGCTCCCACGAAGCTGAGAGACCATTGTGTCTCTGGGGAGACCAGCCTGATGGCACAGCCTGAAACTTCCCTGTGTGACTGTCCCAGCTATAGGCACTCACCAGCAGGGTCCGTGTCGTCTTCTGCTTCAAGGAGAGCTCGAAGCTGCCGCAGTTGCCCACAGCCTGGATGGCGCAGCAGACCTCAGTGATGCTCTGCACCAGGGCAAGATTGAGCTGCCAGTCCTGAGGCAAAGAGAGCAAAGCACCACTTGAACTCCTTGAAGGGCTGAGAGGTAGAAGAGGAGCATGGGCAGCAGGCACCCACATGGATAATGGATCTGGACGTTGAGCGTAAACCCTTCCTTGGGAGTTCTTTAGGAAGAGATCGCCCATGTCAGCACACCCCAGCCTCGAGAGGCGGGAGCTGGGGCACCCAGCTATCCCTGCCCTGCATGCTCTGTGCTCCTACCCTCTGTTTCACTCTGGAGAGTCGCAGGATGTTGCCCATGATTTCTGCATCCACGCGGGTGAGCAGCTGCTCCTTGGGGGCATGCAGCGCGATGCCACTGTAGGTGCGCATGAGAACGGCACGAAGGGCCTGGGCTCTCTCTGTCTTCTGCCGCTGCTGTCCCTGTGTCAACAGAGATGCCCTGAGACTTCAGCCCCGGGACTCCCACGCGCTCCTGTGGCAGTCCCTGCTCCATACTCTCACCAGCTCCTTGTTTCCCTGGGCACCTCCCAGCAGCTCCCCACGCTGCTCCTTGAGCTATGAGCTCCTGGGCTGGGAGCTGTTCCCATCCCGCAGCTTGGGCTCTTGCACGGGGATGGGGAGGAGGTGCAGCCAGCATCGCACACACTGCTGGCTGCTTTACCACTGATTGGAGGGGTCAGGGAGCTGCCTGGAACCTCCCTGTGGACAGGTATCTGACATAGCCTGTCATGGTCCCGCTCAGAGACGCGCAGCCTGTGCGGGTCAGCGGTGCAGTGGGCCCGGTCTGCTCGCGTCCCCAGGCCAGGCTGCACCGCTCTCTCTGCGTGGCCCTGCCCTGCCCAGAAAGGCTTCCCCACAGCCCGAGGTGGGGAGCAGAGCAAGAGAGACCTCACCAGGCTCCCGCTCCCGGCCCTCAGCTGTGAGGAAGGGGCAGAGTGTCACACCGTGCCCACCCCCTTGTCGCCAGCTCCTGTTGAAGTTAAGTCAGGGGTAAAGTGGCTGTAAGCAAGCAGCTGCTGCAGCTGCCCCAGCTGAGTGGCTCTGATCTACCACATATCAAACCTCGTCCTTTCCAAAGACACCTCAGGGGCTCCAAATGCCAGGACATCCCGTCTGAAACACAGGTCTCGGGCAGCTCTTACAAGAGGGCGAATCTAAAGGCAGCTGCCAGAGTTTGGCTGCTGCAGGTGTAGAAGTGGAAACAAGGCCAAAAAAGGAAAGCCAAACAGCAAAACCCTGGATGCTTTACCTTCTGGCCCGGGGAAGTCTGACAGAGCCAGTTTCTGGTTAAAGAGGCAGAGAACATAGTCACAGTGTCCAAGACCAGGTGGAAGTGGATCTCGGCAGTGTAGGACACAACAGAAATCATTCCCTGCAACCACAGAGAAACGAGGAGTTGTTTCCAGCCCAGGCACTCAGCCGTGGCCAGCAACAACAGCCAGGCAGGAGACCGCAGCAAGGGGGAAACGGCCTCCGTGGGGAGATCCAGGAGAGCTGGAGCAGCCCTCCCTCTCCCCCAGGAACAGGCAGGGCATGCTCAGGACAGGAGCATCACCTCACCTGGGCCTCAGACAGCTCCACAGGGTTTGTCTCCAGGAGGAACCTCAGCACCTCCCCCTGGACGTGTCTGAGGTCCCGACAAGCTGCCAGCGCCATCCCGAGAGCCTTGCACAGGAAAAGCTGAAAGAGAAGGGGCCGAGCCCGACCTGTCAGGAGACAGCTGGCCCCAGACAGACCCGGCAGTGCCCGGCAGCAGGTGAAGTTCGCCGCGGGGCCAGGCTGCAGCCAGGCACTGGGGCAGCCCGGGGGGAAGTGCTTTTTGGGGGCGAGAGAAGGGGAAGCAGTAAAAACAACGGGCGCAGGGCAGGAGATCTACCTTCTGCCGGGAGTCGGGGACAGAGCTGCCCAGCTGCTGGCTCAGCTCCTTGCTCAGGGCCACGGTCCAAGGCTTGTCTTCAATGGGCTTCAGCGATGCTGGCAGGAACTGGGGTGAACAGGAGAGGAAGCGAGTGTTCCCCTGCCCTTGGACTTTCCCACACTCGCATGTCCTGGGGTGCTGCTGGGGGAGAGCTGCCAGGAACGGCAGGCTCTTCCCTCACCCCACCCAAACCTCTTTTCGCCAGCCTCCCTCCCACAACTTTGTCTGCTCCCTTTTCCCCTCCTCTGTTTGTGACACCGCCCCAAGGATGCTGTACCTTAAGCACATGGTCCTCCCACTCCGCAGAGTGCAGCGAGCTCTCGGTTCTTCCTAGAAAGCAAGAGGAAGCAAGAGCTCTTGCTGCTGTTTCAGCTCACAATAAAAGACAAGCCCAGTGGTCTCCTCCATGGTCAGACCTCCCAAAAGTCCCAGGCTATCAGGCTAGAGAGAGCCTGCGAGCCCCTGCGCCAAAGCCCTTGAGAGGCCGAAGACACAGAAAGGGTCACATGGGCAATGTCATAGCTGAGAATTCAGTCTGGGGAAGGGTGCGCTGCCTGCAGCTCATCCCCACTGCTTGGCCACAGCTCCTGGGACAACGCTGGCTCCTGAGTCCCAGCACACGTTGGCAACACACATTTTCTCCTGACCAGCCCCCTGCTTTCTGCCCGTTTGCAGCCCTTGTCCCGAGCTATTGCCGAGGACGGCTGCTGCAGACCTGGCCCGGCCTGGGGACTTGGTTCTCCAAAGCCCAGGGTGCACCCCTGCAGGAGCACCAGTCCTGTCGTTGCTCCAACCACTGTCCCGGCCAGGACATGGGGGTGCCACCAAGACCTGCCGTCCAAGGGGACATCAACAACCCCATCCATCCCCTGGCCCGAATCGACGCAGGGGATGGCAGCCACCAGCGTTAGTGCTGGCTCCTTGGACAGGGAAAGGCAGCAAAGTAAGTGCTGGGGAACTGGGAACCATTCCCCTCCATCACACTGGGAAGCTGAATTTTCCTGTCCCCCCTTCCGTGTCCCCAGCCTCTCCCTCCCCACCCGCACTTCACCTTCCAGGTACTGCAGCAGGAGGGGAATCTCCATCACCCACGCCACACTCACAGCACTGGGGATCCTGCCCTGGAGGGCCTGCAGCAGCTGCAAGGCAGCGACTGCGGCTTCTCTGTTCGCGTCCGGAGCTGCCACCACCACCTATTTGGGGGCAGGAGAGAAGGGTCCTTCCTGCTGCTGGAGCCGCGGCTTCTCCCGGGATGGAGGGAGGCAGCTCGGCTCCGCTCGGCCAGCAGCGGGCAGCTGATGGCTTCAACCGGGGTGCTGCCAGCCCCGAGAAAGGAGGGGGATCCCCCATGGGCTCGGGCAGGCTCAGGCATGCTGCCTTCTCCTCGGGGGCTCCGGAACTGGCCTCAGCAGCATCTCTGCCCTGGGCTCTCCCACCACCCCTGGCCAGAAAAGCTCTTTCCCCAGGGCCCCACTACTCACCACTAGTCGAGCCAGCAGGGCCTGGGGAGTTGGCAGCTGGGCTGCGGGGATGAAGAAAGGCTGGGTGAGCCGATGAGCCCCCATCATGACCTCCCCCTCATACCTCCAATGCCCCACACAGGGCTGAGGGAGGAGAGCAGCTGCACCAGCACAGCACTGGCCTGAGGTCTCCCAACGCCGTCCCAGCATGAGACAAAGGCAGCTCCAGCACGGCCAGGAACAAGCCCCGGCTCACCAGGAGCCCCCACTCACTGGGGCTCCTACCTTGCTCCTGGGAGTCCATGGCACCAGACTCCTCCTCTTCTTTCTTCCACCCCACTCTCTTCTGTCTCTCAGCCAGAGCCTGGAGACAGCGGGAGAGCGGGATCAGCATCCCGTTGTACTGGGCTGGCACCACGTATTGCAGCAGCCTCAGCCACAGGAGCTGCAGAGGACAACCAGGCAATTCGCCACATTGGCATTTCCACTCAGCTTGACAACAAAAAGGACGGTCTGCATTTCCCCGAGCCTTGTGCTCTTCAGCGCATGTGAGGGGAGAGGTTGAGGGCATGGGACCGTGCGAGGAAAAATGTCCTGAAGGCAAGAAGTGGCCACACCAGAAGGGCAGAGGATAACTTACTTTGGTCATCCCTCTCCGAGAGACATCCAGTGAGCCCAGGATGTCCATGCACAGGGCTCGAATAGCTCCATCCTCCGGGTTTTCCCAGGCAAAAAGGCCTCCTGTCCTCTGTAAGACAGAGTTGGCAAACCCCTCATTACTCTCAGCTCCTGACTGACAAGGGTCAGGCACAACCCAGCAGTGCTCCTGTGCCAGCTTCCCAGGAGCACTGACCTCCTGAAGCAGGACAAGGACAGCTGGACCCAGCCCAAGGACCAGGTCCTGGACCATGGGAAGGAATGGGAAGACTGGAAGCAGAGAGCACTACTGCTTGTCTGTACAGTCCCCTGGGACCCAAATGCTGCTGTTGTGCCACCAAAGCAGAGGTGAGGCATGTGCCCTTCAGCAGGGCTGTGCCCAGTGCCAGCTCTGGAAGAAGCATTCTCAGCCCAACAGATGTAGAGGAGCACCCAGAAACCCCTTCCTTTGCCCTGCTCCCAAAGAAGACCCTCCCCGAGCCTCAGAGCAAAGCGACATGCACAGATCTCCCATCCAGAGGGAAGCTCTGGCCAGAAGAAAGATCCTCGGCAAGTCAGCGGGAGGCTCGGCCAACCCCAACCTTCATCTCCTGTGCGCCCAGCTGGAAATGCCCACCAAAGCGACTGCCAAACAGCCCATCCCCTTGCCAGAAGGGATGTGGGCCCCCACACTGTTACTGGATGGGAAGAGTGTGCTTTGGAGGGCCAGAGCATGGGAACATCACAGAAAGATCCTCTAGCCTGGCCCACCTGTCTGCACGGGCTGTGTTTAGCTCATTGTCCATCAGCACTTAAGGATGGAGGATGTTCATCCCCTGCAAGCCCCTGAGTTGCTGAAGGTGTCTGTGGGCACAGCTCAGCCTGTGGGGTGCGCACGCAGCCCCGCAGCCCTGGGTGGCACGCCTGGGTGCAAACCCACAGCATCCACTGACATCTCCACCAGTATCAGCACAGACACCTACGAGGAACGGCCATTTGGAGGCCACTTCAACAGCAGTGCTGGCGCTGATGGCCGTGCAGCAGGGAGCTCTCCATGGCCAAGGATGCCTGCAGGAGCTCTCAGCGCAGTCCAGATACCGGTCAAAGCCCCACGTGTCCTGCTCTGCACTTACAAGTCTGCCTGAGGTCTGGCTGAACTCGAAGAAGACGTGCCCCACCACATCCCATGCCCAGCAGCTCTGGGACCCAGAGCTGAGCAGCTCCCTGCTGAACTCCAGAACTGCCCTCCGCACCTGCCAGGGGAGAGTATGGTTACGACCTTGCTGTTCAAAATCCAAAGGATGGGGGCTGCCTTTGTGGGTCGCAGAGAGGTGACGAGGGCACAGCAGAACTTTTGCTCCTGGCATCAGAGCTGGGCTTTAGCAGTAGGCTGGACGGTCATTTTCCCCACAGAGCACAATGACCTCCCTGCTCCACCCTGCCAGCTTTCCCCAGGGAGGAGCCATCACCCTCTGCCCCGAGGAAAAGGGTTTCTTTGCCTCCCCTTGCAGCACCGTCCCTTCCCAAAGCAGCTCACCTGGGCGCTGGGGTCACGGCACGCCGACCACACGGCCTCCACTACCCGGGGCAGCATCTCTCTCATTGCAGGTGCTGGAAGAGATATGGAGAGGTGTGCGTTGAGGCAGAGCCTCGGTGGCGGAAGGGATCCTTTGAAGCTTCCAAGTTTTTCGCACACCAGTGGGACACAAAAGCAGAGCCTGGCTGTTTTCAGAGGAGGCATTGCATAGCTGGAGCAACTCTGTTTCTAGAGGCACGGCTATTTTATAGGGACGGAAAGCTATCAGAGAACAGAGAAACAGCGTGGGTACCAGCAGCTCCTGTGCAAACCAGCCCACCCGCCCCACCGCCCCCAAGCCTGTCCGTGTTCCTGAGCTTGAAGTACCATCCCTGCTTTGCCACCATTTCTAACTGCCGGGGGAGATCTCAAGCCCTGTCATGGTTTGTCAGCTCGGCTGGGGGACCCACACTTTGCAGCTCCTTTAGGGTGCAGGTGCACCCCTTTCTGCCCATCCCTGCCCTCAGCCCAGCAGCCCCAACCCCTGCCTTGTGTGTCTGGTCCATGGCACTGACCGTCAGAGTGGAGCAGTGCTCTCAGCAGGCCCAGGGCTGCCACACGACCGGCCTCGTACCCACTGCTCAGCTGCGACTGCAGGAACACAACTGTCTCCTCGGGGTAGACTTGTGCTGTGGGGAAGAAATCACATTCTGCGGTAGCAGGCAGCTGCCCCTGACCCCAGGGGGCAGGGGGAGAGTTGCCACGGCATGGCAGGGCATCGCCCAGTCTCCTCTCCTTACCCTGCAGCACGATGCAGCGAGACAGCACTGCCTCATGGGCTGGGCCAGGTTTTTTAGACACATCAGAGAGCTGTGGAAACAAGGTCCATTTTAGAGAAAGTTGCATCAGTGTCGAGAGGGACTCAAAAGAAATGGTGCTCTCTGCTTTCCTCTTCCTGGGCACTCCGGGCACGGGACCCACAGCCAAAACCCACCCCTACCCACCGTGGTTTTCAGCAGCGCAGGCTGCCCAGGAGCTGAGGCTGAGCAGCGTCGAAAGGCTGCCCTGAGGGTGCTGGCCCTCCAGAGTCCTCCTGCGGCTTGGCCGAAGAAGGAGATCGTTGTGGGAACCAGGCTGTCCCTTGGGCAGGACAGTTCCAAACAGCCAGGATCTGGCTTCCTGCGGCCTTAAGGTGTCACCTGGATCCCAAACCTGGCGTGCTCCTGGCCCGCAGGAAGGTCCTGGTGGTGGTCAGCCTGCCCTGCCCTGCCCACCAGCAGGTCTTTCCCCTCCACCGCAATCACGTGTGCGGGCCCCAGGCCAGCAGCAGAGCGCAGTCTCCTCTTACCTGGTGGTGCACAGCTGTGCTGATGGCCAGAGCCGTGCCCTGTGCGAGCGGGGTTTGAACTCTCTCCAGCATCTCCAGGACATAGCTGAGGCTCTACAAGAGAATGGGGGAGGAAGAGGAGGCTAAAGCCACCTAAAGGCACTTGGGAAAGGAGAAGCCCGGCACGCGTGGGATAAGGGCAGTCCCTAACAGCAGCTCCCAAGGAAAACCCCAAACCCTCCTGCACAGGGCTTCTTGTTTGCCCCCCTTCAGAGCAGCATCGGGAGGGTCTCTTTCCTCTGAACAGAGCCCAGTGTTGACAACTCAGTTTCCCAGACCTTCCCACTCGTCAGACCTTGTCCCTCCCTGGACGGAACTGGACACGGCCCCAGGCATAAGGGCAAAGCTCTTCCCACACACAGAGCCCCAGAGAGATGGCAGTGCCTCCCTTCTGGAGAAGATGAGCCCCAGGGACTCTTGCCTCCCTCCTGCCCCAGCCCCCAGGTTTCTCTTTTCTTGTTCAAAGAGCCCAGGAAGCCTCAGGCCTCCCTCTGCTCTCCCTGTTCTTTCTCTAAGGGCTTCCCAGCTCCTCCTGGCACCCCACAGCTCCCCAGCACCTCGTGGCCCTTTCACAGACCCACCCCAGCAGCCACACTAGGCCCTGCACAAAACCTCACCTCAGTGACCTTGGAGGTGTCTTGGACCTCCTGATACAGGTGCAGGAGCAAGAGGAGCTGCTCCCAGGCATACTCTCGGTGCTGGTCCTCATGCAGAAGCATCTCCATCATGGCAGCCACTGCCCCAAGAACGGCTTGCTTGTCCTGAAGAGGGAAGGGAGAAGCTCTGCTGTGAGGGCTGAAGGTCTGCTGAGCGCTCAGCATCCCCTAGACACCAGCACTGCCTTCCCACTGGGAGGAGTTTCCCTTCCCTTCTGACCTGCAGGAGAAGGGCTCGCTCAAGAGAAGAGAGAACATTTCCCCACGCTGGTACCCCAGCCCTCCCTGAAGAAAGGCCCCAGGACTCAGCTGCTTCCCACCGGGGAGCCCCCAGCCTCAGGCTGCTGGCAGACTCCCGGCTTGGGATGCTTTCTCCCCTAGACCACTCCCTCCCCTCACCCCTCTGCTCGCACCCCACCGGGCACAGACGGACCCACGGACATCGACATCCCCGCTGCAGCCCCCATGCGTGGAAAGCAGCCCTGCTCACCTCTTCCTCCTTGCCGTCCAGCCAGTTCACAGTTGCGTAGCGGAAGACCGGATAAATGGCTTCGCAGAACTGTTCCAGCCGCTCGCGAGGGAAGGGGCGTTGCTCGTGGTTGCTGAAGTGGGTATTGACTCCTTTTGACCACTGCTCCAGAACTGCACCAGGAGCAGGGAAACAGGAGCGCATGAGAGTCTGCAGCAGGGACGGCACCTTGCAGCCTCGCCCAAACCTGCTTCAAGCGCAGCCCAGGCTCAGCAGGGCTCAGCCAAGGACCAGATGTGGGTCTGAGGGCAACCTGTGCTCTTGAGGTGTCTGGATTCAAACACCCCACTGTTTCTCTCCTCCTCTCCACTGCATCTTCTCCTCCTCAATGGCCCCTTCCCCTCCAGCATTTCTCACTGCAACCTTCCTTCCCTTGCCACATACTTGCCCTTTCAGAGCAGGGATTTTAATCCCAGAGGAAAGCAGAGGAATAGAAACCGTGGTAAGGGACCCGGGAGTTCCTCTGTGCAGCGCTGCCACATCCTGACCACAGAAACCTCCCAGGCTTCCCCTGCTCCTTCTACAAACTCACAGCCATTTGGGATCACCAAGACCTGACCTCGCTGTGGGCTGACACCCACCGTGTTCCCTCTGAGATCCCACGGAGGCATTGAAGGCCACCTGCCCCTGGGACCCTGGCCAAGGAGTTGACACTCACCACTGCAGACAGCGTGCAGGATCCGGCCGCTCCCCACCTGGCCCATCATGGCGCGCAGGGCGAGCAGCGTCATTCCCATGAAGGGGATGCACCGCGAGGCTGCAGAGATGGACCGAGAGGGTCAGTGAGAGACATGGGAGACTGGGGTCGATCTTTGGCAAGACTGGGGAACTTGGGCTGTGCAGGACATGCCAGAGGGCATGGGGAGGGCTGCCTTCCCCAAGGGAGACACACAGAAGGCCTTTGGGGAAATAGCGAGGATGGTGGGGGGCAAAGTCCCCGCAGGTTTGTCTCCCGTGGGTTCCCACTCTTCAGGAACTGGGATCGGGCTGGTAAGGCAGAGCTGCCAGCCAGCTCTGGCACGGAGCAAGGAGGCACGGCCACTCCATAGTCCCCCCATTCAACACAGGGCGTTTAGCAATGGGGAGGATCCCTTCTCCCTGCTATCACAGACCCCTAACCAAACCAGGAGGCCGAGGGTGCCGTACCGTAGCTGTGGGCCATTTTGCCCAAGGTGAGGAGCACCATCTCATCAGGGTCTTTCACCATGGCCTTCAGGTGGCTCTGGAGCTCGGACATGACAACGTGGAAGTGGGAGCGGGCCAGAGCCACCAGGAAATCGCTAGCAGCCATCTTCGTGTCACGTGTCACACCCTGAAAAAGTGCCACAGGTTAAAGACTCCTGAGAAAAAGGCTGAGGCACTCAGACAGGCTGAATGACCCAGACTCCTCTGCAAGACCTCCTTGGAGCAGTTGTGCTTGGGGCTGGGCAGCTGCCACCTCTTGTACCCTGGGGTAGACAAGCAGCTCCCTGGTGAGATGAGGGAGGCTTTTCCTGGCACAGCCCTGTGCTGCTGGCCCCCCTCTCTCTCCATAGAGATGACAGGAGCAAACTGTCACAGACTCGAGACCTCCTTGGGACCTCTCCATGGGGCTGATGGGTTCCCATGGCTCTTCTTCACGACTGGAGAAAACCTTGAGCTCAAGCCAAGCTCTCACTAAGTTAGAAACAGTCCTGAGACCGCTTCTCTGCACAGCTCTCTGTGTCCCCTCCCCAATTTCCCTGTAACGATGAGTCCCCAGAGCCCCTCCCTTAGGACCTCTGCTGGGTCTGAATAACTGAGGAACATCTCTGCGCCACTCTTTTTTCACCAAAAACCAGGCGTGGAGGCAGGCTGCTTCGGTGGCCCTGAAAGAGAACAAGCTCACCTGGGCTGCTCGCATGTCACTGAATGCCTCTGCTATCAGGCGGTTCACGACACCGCTCATCAAACAGCCGCCATCTCCCTGCAAGATGTTCTCCAGCTCCCGGTATGTCTCCACTCGGTTGCCCTGGGGACAGACCACACAGGGGACTGAAGGGACTTGCTTTGCCCTCATTCCCAGGGAGACACAAGAGAGGACTGCTGCCCCTGAAATCATCTGTGTGACACGGCGTGAGGCACGAGCTGTAGGGATCAGTCAGGACAGCCATGGTAACAGCAAGACCTCCCGCAGTGCCTCGGACACTAGCAGAGCGCCGGACAATGAGATTGACTCCACCAGGGTAAGAGGACATGCAGGAGCCTAGGAGGTCACTCTTGAGGACAGGGGACCATGGAGGACGGAAGGAAAGTGCCAGGCGAGGAAGGGCCTCAAGTCCTGCCTAGATTTTGGCTAACCCAGCTGATGCTAAGACCTGATGTTCGCTGGGAGCAGCACCATTAGATCAAAGTGAGAGCACCACGTGGTCAGGGCAGGTGGCCAGAAAGAGCTAAAACGCCACGATGCAGCCATTATCACCTACCGCTTGCTGTCTCCGGCAACCATTACCTTTTGTGTGGTGGTTTCCTCAGAACCCACTAACTTATGGAAATGGTATAGACCAAGCCTCCGAGCTGGAGGGTGTAAAACATCAGATTACTCAAAAAGCTTTTGGAGCCGATCCAACAGCAGCTGAACTGCTGAGGCCTTCCTGATTCCTGGTGTGATAAAGGGGACGCCTGCAGCGTGACGGAGGAGGAAGGATGAGCCCTCTCACCGTCACCTAGATAACTAATAATTTTTTTGCTCATAGGTCCACAATATTAAGAGCTATGGATTATAGGTCATGAAACCTCATGACTGGTCAATAAGTGATTTCACGTCATAGACTAGTCTGGGAAAAAGAGGACTGAGCCCCTGTTTGTTGTGTTTGTTTACTGAACTTCTTAATGAGCTCATGAAATAAAGTTTCAATCACAGAGTATGTGGTCCTGTAAATTTGAGAGATCCAAATGGACTGTGAGAAAGGAGAGAGCATGGGAATGAGAAGGTGCCCTGAGGAGCGGAAGCCACGAGGCCTCTGCACCTTGGGGCACAGTGCAGCTCCTCGCACAGGCAGGAGCCCTGATGCTTGGACAGTTCCCAAACTAAAGCTATGGAGGGACTTGGGCACTTGGGAAAAGGTGCTGGAGAGTTGCTGAGATTTATGCCAGAGGCTCTTCCTTGCCTAGGAGAGCACTGCAAGCTCCTGGTAAAGGAGCAGGGAGAAGAAGCTTTAGTCCAGCTTGAGCAGCAGGACGAGCGCTTGGGGACAAAGTGCCTGCAGGACGGCAGAGGTGCCGTCAGGCGAGAGAGATACCCCTTTGGCGTGGCACCAGGAGAATCTAGGGGCATAGAGGAGAGCCCTCAGCCTGCCTGTGTCCCACCTCATGGTCTTGCAGCCGCTTTAGCAGAGAAGTCCCGACAGCCGCAAAGGTAGTGACGGCTGCAGGGACAGTCCCCGTTGCCCTGCCTCTGTCCTCAGAACGCGCACGTCTGGACCGGGAACCCAGGCATGGACAGAGAGCTGAAAGAAAAGAAAGAAACAATTTTGCTGTCTGCGGGGCTTTGCACCAGGGAGGGGTGAGGATCCTCCACACCTCCCCCAGCACTCCCAGCCCATGCTGTGCTGTACCGGCGAAAGAGCAGTCAGTGGGATGAGGGGAGGGAGTCTTCCCCTTACTGTGGCACTGGGAAGACCACCCGGGGTGACTGGGCCCATTATGGGCTCCCCAGTGCCGGAATGGCAGCAACATGCTGGAGTGTTTCCAGCGTGGGCAGGGGACGGATCTGCCAGGAGAGGCCAGGGGGGCTGGGGCTGGGCATCCCCAACAAGAGCCGTCCGGGCCAGGCTGTTTCCGAGCGGTCCCCAACTGCCCCACGTAGCGCAGGGAGAGGATGGAGCCCGAGCCCTCTCGGAGGTGCCTGGTGGCAGGATGAGAGGTGACAGGGAGTGGCCCCCATCACCCGGCCAGTGGACACTGCTTCCAGCAGGCATCGGTCCCCAACTTCTCACCAGCCCTTCACCTCGGAGCACTCTCATACCCCTCATGGCAGCACAATCTTCCAGAGGAACACACTGCTGTCTCTGGCAGAAGCTGTGAGAAACTGGGGCAGCCCCAGTCCCAGGAAGCAGATGTAGAGCCCGGCCATTGTGACACACCTGCAGGTCATGGCACCTCTCAGAGAGCTACTGTGACATAGAATAAAATCATAAAATCATAGAATGGTTTGGGTTGGAAAGGAACTTAAAGACCAGCTGGTTCCAACCTCCCTGCCATGAACAGGGACATCTTCCACCAGACCAGCTTGCTCAGAGCTCCATCCAACCTGGCCTTGAACACTGCCAGGGAGGGGGCAGCCACAGCTTCTCTGGGCAACCTGTGCCAGGGAGGTTTCACCACCCTCATGGTGAAGAATTTCTTCCTAATATCTAACATGGGGACACGTGCTGGGGACACACCATGGGGCAGGGACACAGCAGCTCCTTGGGGACCCCCACAGGCCCAGGGATGCAGGATTTCCCCATTCTCCACCACTTGAATTTGCTTGTGGTCCTCAAACAGTTTCAGCAAAGACTTCCTCCTGACAGCTCTTCTAGGCTCTCTCCCCGATCCACGTCCTCCTCCAGGGACCCATCCCTGGAAACATTCAAGCTCAGGTGTGATGGATCTCTGAGAAACCTGAGCTAGTTGAAGATGTCCCTGCCCGTTGCAGGGGGGTTGGACTAGACGACCTGTGAAGGTCCCTTCCAACCCAAACTGTTCTATGATTCTAAGATTCTATGGTCTCAAGGGAACTGACCTGGCCTTTGCCCTCTGCATTTTCTTGCCCTGTTTTTCTCCAAAGGGGAACCCCCTGGCTGTGTTTGTTTGTGCCCTCTCCTATGTCTCCTCCAAGAATATTTTCTCCTGTTCTCCAGCCAGGACCAAACTGGGGAGAAAGTGGAGAACTCTAACCCATCAGACCCAACTGTGTCACGAAAAGACAAAGGAGACTCGTATTCAAATGGAATATCCTTTTGCTCTTTGCTGGACTGTGGATGAGCATGGGAAAGCTGACCTTCCTAGAAGGTTTCTCAGCCCAAATACAGATGAAAGGATGACCAGAACTGCTGTCTCTATCAGAGCAGGAAACGTGCACACATCCAAGCCCTTCATGCTACTAGGCAAGCACAGGATTGCATGTGGGTCCAGAAAGAGATGTCCACACAGCCCTCCTGTCTTTACAAAAAGGTGGATATGTGCTCAGCTGTTGTATTTTGGGTGTGGGCTTGTGGGGGGGGGGCTGTTACCCCTTAAGTGAGGGTGCAGGTGGATCGAGACAACTTGCTGTCATTCGACCACGGTTTTCCATGCTGGGTTGTCTGACTCTGCCTAGAGAAAAACAGGAGCGGGTAAGGCTGGTGCTGCACCCTGCAACAGAGATTGGTCTGCAGATGACAGTTTGAAGAAATCTTTCTATTTTTGAAGGAATTTTCTTATTTTTTGAAGGAATTTTCTTTTTTTAAAATTTTTTCCTGTTTTTCAAAGCAATTTTCTTGTTTTTCAAAGGAATTTTCCTATTTTTTGAAGAATTTTTTCCTATTTTTTGAAGGAGTTTTCCTATTTTTGATGAAATTTTCCTACTTTTCAAAGGAATTTTCCTATTTTTCAGCTGAGCACTGCTTGGAGGGGCAGGGGTTGCGTCGCGCTGTCCCGTCGCGGTGGGGACGTGGGCGAGAGAGGATTTTTGGGGGGATTTCGCCCCAAATTAGGGCTCCGGGGCCGCATTTTTTCCCCGTCCTGGTGAAATAAAGACAGGGAAGATTCAGCGGCAACGGTTTTCCGTGGGGATTCTCCCACTCCGCGGCGCCGCCACCCCCCGGAAGCTGCCCTCTGTGCCCCGAATCCTTCGGAGGGCTCTGTCCCCTCGGGGGGTCGCCTTGGGGTGCCCCCGTGTGCGCCTTTCGGTGCCCCCAGACCCCTTTGGGTTCCCCTCACGTCCCTGCGTGCCCCTTTGGGTGCCCCCTCACACTTTTGGGTGCCCCCCATGTCCCTCTGTGCTCCCTTGGGTACCCCCAGACCCCTTTGGGTACCCCCAGAAGACTTTGGGTGCCCCCCATGTGCCCATTTGGGTACCCCCCCACCTCTTTGGGTGCCCCCCCCATGTGCCTGTGTGCCCCTTTGGGTACCCCCAGATCCCTTTGGGTGCCCTCCATGTACACCTTTGTGTACCCCAGACCCCTTTGGGTGCCCCCCAAGTGCCCATCTGGGTACCTCCACACCCCTTTGGGTGTCCCCCATGCCCCTCTGTGCCCCTTGGGTACCCCCAGACCCCTCTGGGTGCCCCCTCTCTCCCTCCTGGCTGCCCCCCACCCCCCTTAGGGTGCTCCCCCAAAATCTGCTGTTCCCCTCTGGGTACCCCTAGCCCTCTTTGAGTGCCCCCCCACTCCTTTGGGTACCCCCCGTGTCCCTCTGTGCCCCTTTGGGTACCCCCAGACCACTTTGACTTCCCCCTGTGTGCCCCTTTGGGTGCACCCACCCCTCTCTGGGTGCCCCCCTCCCCCACCTCCCTCCGTACCCCCCTGG
>Ga0065711_1031897_pt1 | contig 28476 bp, 20 predicted proteins | sample Hoacrofraction12_FD_59098 | JGI IMG/M metagenome (GOLD analysis project Ga0065711, IMG submission 59098) | Hoatzin crop microbial communities from Cojedes, Venezuela - Epithelial fraction 12 v2 (version 2) | ecosystem: Host-associated > Birds > Digestive system > Esophagus > Crop | place... | reverse complement strand
TGTGCAGCCTGCTCTGGGTGACCCTGCTTCGGCAGGGGGGTTGGACTGGGTGACCCACAGAGGTCCCTTCCAACCCCTACCATTCTGTGATTCTGTGACTGTTTTCTTAACCCCTAATTTGAACAATGCTCAAGGATGTGCATTTCCCTGGCAGTTACTTTTTAAAGTCATATGAAAGGAACAGATCTTAGTCCAGTAATCATCAGTTATAAGAGCATTTAGAGTCTGGAATCAGGTGGTCCAATATTTTCTCACCTGACTCTGGATCAGAATATAGATACACAATGCTTCTTTACTTAGCTTCAATACTTTGTGACTCGTTCTCTGTCAGAATAAGATAGATACAAACCGTCAGCCATATGAATGCTGTATGATGAGACTCGAGTGCTTGTAGCTCGCAAAAACAAGTTTTGCAGTGCTCTAGAGGCTGAAGAGCTTTAACACACATCCAATTTCTAGACAGAGTTAGAACTAAAGCAGTTCATTGCGGGGCTCAGAGGGTAGTTTAGCAGCTGTTGCTTTTATAATTGTACCAGGAGGCTGAAACTAATTATGGCACTGTGGTGTGAAACTCTGTTCTAGCCTGGTTGCATTGATTATTTGAAGAAACATCTGTAACACCATGCAGAATTTTGTTTTTAACTTATTGAAGCAATTAAAATTTTAATTTGAGCTGTCTCTTCCTGGTTTGGATACCTAGTACATCTTTCATTTGTTAGCATATGGTCTTTGCATCCTGTTCAGTGTGTCGTTCCTTGGGCCTGTGTGTGCCAGGAGAAAAGTTTCTGCGTTTTGTGCAGTCTATAAGCAGCAGCAGCAGATCGCTTCTGGAAAGGAATTAAAGTAATTGACTGGTGTGGTCACAAACAGTTAACTCTGTGGGAGAGGTGTTAGGGCTAAATGATGTTATAATGGCATTTCTGCTCAAATAAGTGATACCAGCATAACAAGGTTTAGAAGTAGTTTCCAAATGACCAGGAAATGGAAGTAAGGAAGCCATGAATTAGCATGTACGTTCTCTTAGCAACAATCTGACTGTGTCATGTGCTGCCAGTGGGGCTTTATCAGTGAGCAGTAGGGATGACTTGATGTCAGGGAGGCAAGTTTCAAGCTTGTTCACAAGTGACACAATGGGCATAAGCTGAATTCAGGGTTCTCTCTAAGATACATACGCTGAAAGCATTTACAGAAGACAGGACTCTCATTTGCTGTGTCCTTAAAATGGATTTGTTTTATCACAGGCAGGAGAGTTTTAGTGAAGCGCTAAGGCCCGGATTATCTCAAGAATTTAGGCACTTGTTTCTTATTTAAGTGTTTCTAATCTTACTGATGAGAAATCAGTAGGAGTGACACTCTTTAGACTGATGTCATACTGTTACTACTGTTGCTCCTATGGCTTTTTCCAGTGGGAACATCCCTCACCCAGGTCCCCAGCACCTCTTATTATTGGAATAATAAGGCATATTTTAGAGTGTGCTGGCTCTATATGTATCAGTCAGATGTATATGTGCCTTCTCTCCGTTGGTGTGATCCTCAGCAAGTTTCCCTCTTTCCCACGGAAGGGAAGGGAGCACGACTCAAGCTTGTTTCTTGCATGGTTATGGATCCTATACTTTTTGGCCTGAAGAATCGCCGCGTGCCTCTAAACTAAAGAAAGATTTCTAGTCCTGTCTATTGCTGCTCCTGGGCTGCAGCTGTTTATGGCACTGAAGGTGCAAGAGGCAGAGGTTTTTATTTGCAGTTGCCAATTGTCTTCACTAGCCCAGTTCCTTTATCTGACATGACTCTGGGGGAAGCTGTAACTGGACATGATAACCTTCTCTTTTTCTACTTATGGTAGGACAGCTGGAGATTCACATACCTGAGGTTACTCTGATTCATGGTTTTGTAACCATAATTTTAACTGAAGTGATTAATAATTGGTAATAATTAGCATATTAGTATAGCATTCAGAAAGTATTTCTTTCCTGGGACACCTGGAAAGCTGTAGAATGTAATGAACACAAATTATAATACAATAAACAAGGTAAAAATGTAAATTTGATGAAGTGAACTGCATAACCCTTGTATCACTTTGTCCACCCAGTAGCGGGCTGGCCATAATCTACGTGCTAATATACTGTTTTAATGTATCTCTGAAGGAGCGATAACTAAATAATGAGAGATTATCATAGTGGCTGACCACACCCAATAAAAGCAAGATCATCGTAAGTGATTTACATGATAATAAGACAGAAGCATTAATACAAATTCATAAGTGTACTTCGCATCTGAAAGAAGAATTGTGAACTCTGAATCTGCTCTAGGCTGTAGGAAATCTGCATGGCCCTAAGAAAATGTGACTGTATGAATAGGAATTTATTGTCTTTCACTACATGCATGGTCAAAAAATTGGGGATGCTGTTCAAGTATCAGCCGCGTCCTTGAGGCTTGCTGTTCTCCTCCTGTCAAATACTTTTGCTCTTCTCTTACAGATCATAAATTTGTTAGCTTTTGGAAGTATTTTGTGTGGATTGCAGCGCATGAGAAAAATGGTCTTTGGAGTCTTCTAAGCAAAAGAGGGCGTATTTGCTTGCAGCGAAGGGTGTCCCAGGGGAATGCTCCTAGGTGTACACTCCTTAAAGTCATCTGTGCCGCAGGATTTTTCAGAAACAGCAAAGTGATTTAGGAACATGGAGATCCTTCAGTTGAAATTGTGTTCCTTGATTCATTAGGTGCTCTTTGAAAATGCTCTTCATAATGGCTGCAAATGTATTTTTCTCAATAACAGGTTCTTACATGTACCTTTATTTTTGAGAGCTATTCATTAAAATATTTTAGAATATTGTTTATTTTACTTATGTTTGCACTATATAGAATATCTGCAGCTCCAGGCCATGGTGGAAAACTCAGTCTATTCAAATATGTCTGCAGCTTTGTTTGGGTAAGAAAAAAATGTATTGATTTTGGAAATCAATAGAAACCAAATACTGCGAAAGTGCTGTGTATTAGGACTTAGAGGCACATGGGACAAAGCAAGTGTAGTTTAACTGCAGAAAGTCTAAGGCTCCAAAAATCTACAATTGAAATGTAATAATTTATTTTGAGGATCTGACTGGGAAAAAACATATTTTCTCCAATAGTCACTATTCTAATTTAGTAGAAGGAAGCTTTTACACAGTAGTTGTTGCCAAGGTAACCACTTCCCTCATATCCATGTGTTCAGCATATGTGTATCACTTTCTCTCTTAGCTCTCAGAGGCAATATCATGGCATTGCATTCGGGAAATTATCATTTTTTTTTAAAGCTCTTAACATCTAGAAGATTCATTAAATGATGTCACTCAAGAGAGACTTTAATTATTCTTTTGGGGTTCTTTTATGCTAAAGTTCTGAATGTGACTGAGTTGTTATCTCTTCAAACTCAGTGTAGAAATAAAATTTAACAGTAAACAAGTCAGTGTCAATGTTTTATTACAAATGCATGTGCATGATGATTTATGGATTATACTTAAACAAGGTGTATGTATAAATGGATTGTTTTTATATATGTATGCAGCATGGATTGACAAAAAGAAACCTGAAGAAGTCTTGCCATCTTGATCTTCGTTATGGTTGATGTGTTTTGGCACTAAATTCTATTAACTGTCCAGCCACCTGGACCCACTTGAGACTGGGTCATTTGAGCTGTTGGTATCAAACAGAAATATTCATAACAGGAGTATTTGCAGTGCTCTAGGGACTTTAGAGAAACTGTTTAAGATTTGTTCCTATGTCACTTGTGTGGTGACCAGCAAAGAATGAGTGGTTTTGCCGATTTCAGTATTTGCTGGTAATCTCTGATGAGCTTGGCAACAGAGCTAATGTAGAAGTTTCAAAAAGAGGAGGGTGGACAGACTGAAAACGATGGCATAGATAGCTGTATTGCATGCCGCATTTGAAATACCAGCAGTATCATTTTCAGTGAAGCTGAGCAAGTCTAGTTCCTACAGACATAGTAGAACCAGGAGTATGCAGCTTTTGGAGTTTGTCCTTCTAACCTTAGGTAGCCTTGCAAAAAACCCTGATGTATCTAAAACTAGCAAACACATGGACACTTCTTGGGTAAGGTTTTTTGCAGGAGGTGGAAGAAAATCCCAAAGCCAGTGTGAACTGTCTTCCTGTTGGCATGTGTACACAGTTTAAATAAAGACATAAAGAAAAAAAGATTGTGCTAATATATTTATGCAGGTGTTTTAAATATATCTTGAATAAAATTCACTGTGTTTATCTCGCTTAATAGTTTTGATGCTTTTAATGTTTTAAAGCTTCTGGAAAGTACATTTTTCTTTATTATTATATCTCTTATTTTTACCTTAAACCAAAATTTATTTTAGTGTCTATCTGGTGATTATTAGAAAGGAAAAGATATTGATTTAACAGCTATTAGACCAGATCCTTTGAGTATCAGTGAAAAGCAATGAAGTTTATCCTTAGGAGTTGAAGTGTAAAACTTGACATATTTCAAAGCTCACCTGTGCCCATTTTGGGACCTCACTCTCTGCACAAGCCATCCTTACTTCAAAATTTTTAATCAAGCTGAAAGAACATGGGAACAAATGGAAATGTTCTCTTTGGATCACATTTCTGTGTAAGTTCATTGGTGTACCCTCTCTAGGAAGAAACTCTCTGCAAATACAAGTTTGTATAACTTACGTTTTCAGGCAAACAGCTTGTTCAATAGAGGCAATGCAAATGACTTGCCCCTTGAAACCTCTTGTCGTCATAAGCCCACCAGATGCAGTCCAGCTTCTATGACTTAGTGCTGCACTGTCTTAAAACTGCAGAAACTTTAAATTACTTGAGACATTTTCCTTCCCGCTTGTGCAATAAATCACGAGGTCAGTGGATGTTATACTTTCCAGAAGTCTCATTCAAAGATCACCCACTTAAATCTTGTGCTGTGGAAGTGCAACTGGCTCTTGTAAGTACCACAGGTAAGGGGAAGCGTATTCATTCTCACTGTCACCTCTTGTTAGCACTTGAATAAGTTGCCCAGTTTAGTTACATTAGTTTAAGTGAAATAAAAATGGAACACACAATTTATATCAGCATAACAAGAAAAAGGATGAAAACCTATATTTTTGCTATCCTTGTTCTTGCATATGAAGACACCTTATTTTCATAGTTTGAAGACTTTAAACTTAAAACTGTGGGGTTATAGAATTAGTACCTTTCATGTAGTTTGACTTCTGTGTTTCCCTTTCTCACTAGGCATTAATGCTCCACACCTTTGTACGCTTCAAACTTCCTCCTCGTATTTCCTTACCCACTGCCCTCTTTGTTTTAAGGTGCATGGGCTCATTAAACTCATTGGTCTGTACAGAGAGATGCACCTTTATCGAATCCATACTTGTTGCTTTTTGCACATCACCTTTTGTCTGGTTTTATTTGTTTCTATTGTGACACACAGTACCCATCTCAGTTTGACTCTGCTGTTCAGAGGGAGCCAAACTTGGCCCAATGATCTTCTGTATCCCTCTTAGAGAGCAGATCATGCAGAAAATTATCTTACTAATAATGCACGAGTTCCCTCTTGGAGAAAACTGCTCGGAGTGTTTCTAAAGGAGAGCCCCTGAGCTCTTGTGTTGTGGAAGGCCAGTGTGCCCAGCTGTTCCTATAGGTACAGACTTATACATACTTGACATGTTTCAACTCTTACGGTAAGGTTCTATGTTATACTTTGGCGTGCTCTAGTTTGTTAAATTTATTTGAGTGACCAAGTAAGATGTAATAGAGCTTCATGCTTATTTTTTACCACTGACTTCTGTATTCAACTTTCTTCATCTAACGATTCCAGAGCTTGGGCCGCTCTTCAAAGAACATGCTTAAACACAGAAGACAAATTATATTAGAAAGGATTAAAATTTCTGATTATAACTCTAAACTTATTGTCAACTTGGATGGTGTTATAATTAAACCTAATCAAGATAATTGAATAAACAAAGGGCTTTTTATGTCCTTCTGCTACTGTGTAGTATACTGGCATAATGAGGCCAGAAGTGGATGTAAATTTGCTCTTGTATCATATGCCTCAACCTTATTTCTGATAGGAATGTTATTTACTTAGTGTTTTGGAAAAGCCATGCTGTCTTGAGATCTACATACTGAAAGCAAAATTGTGCGTGTGTGGAAAGACCATTTCAATGGCATCTCCAGAGCTGTGGCTTTGTTGCATTGATTCTTTTTTGGTTTTCAGTGTCATCATCTGCACTGCTACTTCTACATACTTGTAACTTGAAGGTAATAACTTGTAATGAGCAAGTCCTCTTCAGTGAACCTGCGATGTCAATGTGGTGTCTGTGTTGGAAACGCTCCCTTCTAGCTGTCAGTTTTGTTACTGAGTGCTGCTGTGCACCAACATTAGTTAGTAAGTGCGGGACTCAGATAAAGTCCAGGTGCGGGGCAAATTAAGCAGCATCAGTTCCCTGCAGTGAAGCACGAAGTCCCTAGAGTTTCTGTGTGTCCTTATGCCCAGATTCCACTCAAGTTAAATGTCTGTCTGTGTACTTCTTACTTAACAGTGAAAGCTGGATTAGGCTGTTTTGATGCAACGCTGAGAAAAATGACACAATTTGTTTGTGTGTGTTGTTCCAGAGGACTTACAGGTTTTTACTTCTAAATTCAGTTCAGTTGTGTGTTTTCAGGCATGGCTTGCAGGTGTACTGTGTGAGTTTTTCTTCCTGTTTTTTTCTAATGGCATCAGGATCTCTCAAGCATTCCTACCCCACCAACTGTGTTAATTAGCAATGGCAGTGCTTCAGACCAGTTGCACATGATGTTATGGTTGGATAAGCAAACCAAAGTCCAGATACTCATCCTGGCTGTCTACCTGATGTCTGGTACTGCTTGTGCTTTTTGCTGTTCTCCAGGGTCAAATAACTTAGAAATAGGGAAGCTGTGTGAATTATTGCGCTGCTAAAAACACTTGTGTGAAAGCAAAGAGAAGAATGCTTGTTACCTTTACACTAAAATTTCCCATCCTCAACTTAAAATAGTCAGTTCTAGGAGTTCTTCAGTAAAAAAACACCGCGTTGTACTGTTGTTGAAATGAAGGTGGCCGCTTGGCTTACGGTTGGTTGTATTGCATAAGAAATCTCTCTGGGGTCAGTAACATTTTGCAGAGGGACAGAGTAGACAGTTAAGGATGATAATATTAAAACACTTCAGGCAGGTTTGCTGGAAGATGTCAGGTAGAGCCTTTGACCCTTATGATGTACCCTGAGGGCCAGAGGAAACAGGATTTCAGGTCTTACTACAATCTAAGAATGGATGTCACGTCAGTGAAATGCTCGGAAGTACTTCCGTTGACCAGAAACTCAGCTCTTGGCAAAATGCAAGAAGAGTTTTTTTGCTGTATTCATGGTGAAGCTGAGTTTTAGAAAAAAAAAAAAATACCCTTTTCTACCCTTCCACCCACTTTCTGTATGCTCTATTCAGCAGGTGCTTGACAATGTCTTGGTTTACACAGCTGGCATCCAGAAATCCTAGCAACTCTCTTGTCCTGCCACCACCCAGCTCCTGCACAACGCTTCCTAGGAAATCAGGGGAGTTCTTTGCAATCCTATGTGACCGTACAAGACTTTATTGTGCCTGCAACGTTCAGTAGTTAGCCTGAGGCTTATTTGCACATGAAAGTTTTGTCGGTTAAAAGAGAACCCCCCATTCTGCTTGCAGATTCTTTGATCAAGAGCATACTCTGAGGGAAAGGAATGTGTTCTGTAATGGAAGGGGGAATAAGATATCCTGGTATAAAGCAAAATTGTACTGACATACTGCAGCTGCACTGGGGACGACACAGAACTGTAATAATTAAAATAGTGATATTGGTACAGGAACAATGTTCAGATTGCTCTTATGAGTTTGGATCCCAAGGGAACGATCTAAAAGTCACTCCTGTGAAAGGGGTTTTTAGATTGGCTTGTACAGGTTTCGGCTTGAGAATTTGGGCAGATCTCTGGGCATACGTACAGACACATAAAAATGCAAAGACCACACATAAAATGCTCATTTCCAAAGAAAGATTAAGGCGTCTGCTTGTTTTTTTATTGTTTTTATTTTTTATGAGTATCATGTTCTTTGGAGTTGTACATTTTTCCCAAAGCTGCTTCAGCATTGTAAATTGTTCCATATAGATGATTCTGTGCTTTTGTTTGTTTTTCTTCTATATTTCAAGATTTCTAGGAAATACTGTGTAAGAGCAAAACCTCTTCTACTGGGAAATCCTAGACTTCTGTTCTAATACAGTTACCTAAATAACTTCATAATGATTTTATAATTTTAATTACCTACAATAATAATTGGTTATTAACTTAAAACTAATACTAAGTGGGATAGAGAGTTTGAAAATGGGGATCCTTAAGGGCAATATGTAAATATAGAAGTCTTAGTCTCTAGCTATCTCTCCCTACCTGCCACTTCATCACTGAGAAGTCCCAAAAGGATCTCTAAGAACTCTGAACTGGGTATCTGCACAGCTCTACCTACAGTACGAAGAATGATCATTAGGGTTAGGCAAATATTTCATAAGTAACAGTGAATGCATTCCCCTTCTCTCGTTCTCTTTCACCCTTTTTTTATGGCTTCTGTAATAACAGGCTGATTTCCGTAACACTTTAAGAATATTTTGCTCTGTACTTCTGTGGATCAGTTTGAGTATAGTTAGATGGCAAACTGTTTGTATTGAGTATTCATTTGAATATTTTTCTTTTAATTGGCAATTTAGCACTTTGGATGGAAAAATCTAGTACTTCTGACATTAGTGGTAGTCTCTGATTTGATTTTCTTTCACCACTGGGAACCAAGAGCCTTGTAACCATGCCTGACTAGTATATGAGTGGGAAGAATCATTTAATCTCAGCCTTGGGAAGGGCATTGCAAGATAGATCTGCTTGTGCAGTGATTCTCTGCAGGGTCAATAATCATGAAACTGTAGGTTTTCACCAACACTATAGAAAATGAAAACAGGTGTATTGAGATGACAGCAGTATCTGGAATACTGTCAGATCGGATTTTAGTAAGGGCTTCAGTTTTTCAGCTCTTGCAAGGAGTGATTATGGATTTCCTTTTTTTTTTTCTTGGACTTACATGTGAAAAATGTGGGGAGGAAGTTTCTGTAGTTACAAAGTGAGATTACAGCAGTGTTGAAGCAAGTAGAAGTACAATTTAGCAGCAAAACACCTGAGCGGAATGCGATGAAAATGGTGACCGTGCTCCAATCTGTACTATTGTCTGCTGTTACACAGGAGTTTTTCTCTTTCAAATCAAGCTTTCCAAACAGCGTGTTGTAGACTATAATTTTCCCAAATAAGTAATTATACAGTCAATCGACCATTAACAGTATTGTTCCAGAGTTGGATTATTATATATATTCTGTGTCCTGCCTTGTTCACATGGTAAGAAGGGATGCATTAGTTCCATACATGTGATGGAGGGCTTTCAGTCTGCATAAGCTGAGCGAAAATTGTAAGTGATAATATTGATAGTAAGTGAGTAATATTGATAGAGACTGATATCTCTCAGGTTGGAAGAAATAATATGATCTCAGCAAAAAAAATATTGACCTCCAAATGTTGTTTTTCTTATTTTTTTTACATAACAGCTTCCCTTTGAATATTAGTTCTGTCTAAGAATCTGGTGCATAAATTGAAGAGGTTAGATTTGTACCTGCTCACTTCATTAACAGCTGTTACTAATTAGTAGAGCTTAGTCATTAAGGAACCTGCTGGTGTTTGAGGAGAACAATTTATATTTTTTTCATGGCGTTTAAGCACACAATATGCTCGTGAGTGGAAAAGTTTCATTTGGGAGCACTCGGGTTTAGCAACATTAGCATACCCATGGTGGGCCAGACTGGAGTTGTGGAGGAATATAGCCCCAGGGTAGGAGGCTCAGGAGAGACCCAGGACTTGAGTAGGTGCTCCAGGAGGGGGGGTTCAGAGCAGTCCTATGGGCTTTATGGAGCTGTGCCTGCCCCAGGAAGAGTAGTGTGCCCTGCTCTGTTGGTGCTTGGCGAAGCTGCATTGCTGTGAGCTGTAGCCTCAAGCAGTCTTTGGACAACAATTTTCATTAAGCCTCAGCATATGGACAATATGATGCCTCGTAAGAGTATGGGGGAAGAGAATTGCTTCTGCATGGGTTGTTCAGCGCATGTCAGGCTGGGCACACATGGTGCAATCTATTTGAAAGGTGTGGGCTGGTTTCCCTAAATCATTATTTTTGTTCTGTGGAGCGGAACCATTTTCTCACCTTCCTTAATCTAGCCCCTGCTTCCGGCAGGTAGTGGTATACTTTGTGTCTGTCTCTGGAGTGTGTTATTCTAATAAATCCCAGTATTAATTCAGGAGCTAGGAGGGGGTTTTTGTGTGTATGGCTCTGTCATGCTCTTCTGTACAAGCTCTGGTGCAAGGCGCCCTGTGAAGTGTAAGGACACGAGTTTTGAGGAGTTCCTCTGCTGGGGAGAAATGAGGGAGGGAAGCCTTCCTGCTCCCTCTCCCCCTTGAGCAGCTGGGTAGGACAAGTCACATGCTGCTGGGCTGACTTCAGGGTTGGTGGTAGTCTCTTAGGAGGTTACTCTTTCTAATGGCATCTCATTTCAATGTACTAGATTACGTTATCAGGTCAGTCCTCAAACTTCTTTTGCATATGGACTTCCAGATCTATCTGGCTACGTTGAATTTGAACTTTGAATGCCTCCTTAATGTACGCTGTTGTGCAGTTCTTCGCTGTTGGTATGCATGTGATAAGTTGGTTGAGTTCTTCCTCAGAACAGTTTTGTTACGTTAGAAGTTGCCTCTACTTTATCTTTTAAAGTATTTAAGCACTCTAGAGTACAAGTGTACTGCAGTTTGATGGGGCTGCTGGAGGAAAATTGACGTTGTTTCCCGCTAGAGGTAGTACTCATGGATCCAGCCTTAATGGTTATACTTTAAACCACCATTGAAAAAAAAAATCCAAATAAGCAGAGGTGATCTAATTGATTGAACTCGCCCAGTAACAAAAAAGTAATTGAAAACCGAGGAATTAGCATTTTGTGGATGTGCGACTAATATTAACAACAGATGACTACAGATTTCTCTCTTGAGCTTCAAAGAAACATGTTTGAAGGGATGTGCCTACAGATGGGATGGGTGAAATAGAAGCATCTAGTAATTTATTTCAATGGTGAACCGAAGTGAATTTTCTATTTTTTTAGCTCTTGCTATAAAACGATAGCAACCTGCAGACACTTCATGCAAAGGACATTCTCAGAGTGATTTATTTATATTTTGTTGTTGAGAACTATATTCAGTATACTAAGAGTACAGCATAGTTTTGAATTTATGTAATGACCAGTTGAAAGATGAGGAGTCGTTCCTCCCCTTGGGAAGTATCTTAAGCACAACATGTGTTTGATGGAAGCAGTATTTCTCCAAAAGCAACACCCTACTTCCATAAAATTATTTCTTGGATATGATTGTATAAGCCTCAGAAATAGGTGATGTTCAGCAGAGATGCTTCGTAGCACTATCGAGAAGGTGTCTAAGCTGCAACAAAAGCAGAGCAAACATACCCAGTACCTTGTCAGGACCTACCTAACAATAATGTAAAAATCTGCCATTCCCTTTTGTTTGGTGACTGAAGTTCAACAAAGAACTCATGGGAGTCCCCAAGAGGCCTTTCCAGCACATTGCTGATGACAGCCCGGTGTGGTGTTGGGACAGCTCATTAAAATCTACGTTGATGTGGTAGAACAGAAAACAAGGAGCAGCAATGAATACAAAACATGGGAACTAGGGAAAGGAGAAAACTTTCTTGCCTACAGTGTGTCCAGTACATAAATCATCTTTCAAACTTCCCATCTCGTTTTGCTTGCCAGTTGTTCCACAGAGAGTTTGGGTGTAGCATATTTACAGCAGTGCATATCAGGTGCACAGGTGTTTAATTGATTTTGGCTTTTTGAGGTACTTGAGCCAGAGTTATTTGTAGATCAAGCACAAATTATTTTATAGAGCAGTGATAAGACACGGGATCAGATTTTCTTCCTTATTCCAGTCCCTTTATAAGACTGAAGTAGCTGAGAAGCTCCTGATGCTCCGCCGATGGTGATTCCCTAGCCAGAAGCGCCCGCCCCCCCCCTTCCCCCATAACTTGCAGTCAGAGTAATCTCTTTCTAGATAAGCTGTGCGGGCATGTGTGAGTGTTGTGGGAGGCGACAGAGCTTGCTGTGGTTTCTTGGCCGACACAGGGGCTGCTGGAGGCCACAACAAGCAGGATTAATCCAGTGTCATCCCATAAGCTGTAGAAGGACAGAGCTGGGCAGCGGAGAGCACTTGTCTCTCAAGAACCATTGGACGGCGAATTCTGCAACTGAAAATAGAAGGTTGTCGCTAACTGAAAAATTGACCTATTTTAATGTGGAAAAAGTCAGAATATTTTTGACAGTATGAGAGAAACTCCTTCCCCCCTCTCCTAAATGTGTTCAGAAAAACCCTTCTGGCTAAAGGGAATTGGCTTTGCCAGTTATTTCAGTTTTTATGGGGAACCATAGAGGCTGTTTAAACTTCCGAAATCAGTTCTGCTGGGCAGTAAGTTGTAGCAGCGGAGCAAAAGCCTCAGGATAGCAGGATTCACCAACGATGAGGAGCAAATAGGTGGCTGTCCTCACTTGTTCACATTTCTGCGTGTGCACTCGGTCACTTCAAACCCCAGCCCCTCGTCTCCAGCTACACAGCTGCTGCTTGGGCTGGATATGAGTCTGACAAGTAATTTCTTTGCTGGGCATGGGGCCTGTGGCTTCACCTTCCGTTACTACCATCTCCTGCATCTCCTGATGGATTACCGCCTGTGTCTCATAGAGAGCCTTCATCTATCCGGAGTTTCAGATTTCCTACAAACTGTGCGTTGGTCGTTTTGATGAGGGTGCCTTGGCATGAGCCTTTTCCTTGGGCGTCAGACTCCCAGGAGCGTTAGAGTAAGGGCTGAATTGGTTTCCTGGGCTGGTAAACCTGGCTGTTGGCTTGTTTTAGAAACAGAATACAGAAAAGAACTGTATTTATCTATGCCATTGTTATGTTGCTGACTCCTTGTCACTCTTCTCTTGCTCCCACGTTTTTAATCTTTTTTAGAGGGGAAGTCAGATAAACTGTGGTGCTTTCCAGAATGTTGCTGCCTTTTTTTTTTTTTTTTTTTTTAAAAAAAAAAGATGCATTTCAAGACTAAGTTTAAGAGTAGGAATGAACTGTTGACCTCACTGAAATCATTGGGAACTTTGCCTTTATGGGCAAACTTTCCTAGGAAGAAATTCTTTTTCGATAATCTGTTTAGTAATGAAAGATTTAGCTCTGGAGGGTTATGCTAGGTTGCAAAGTATACTTCCCATACATTAAATACAAAACTAACTAAACAAAGCAACCTCAAAAAAACTTATATCAGAACTGTCAACAGCCGCCCAAGCATGAATCCTTAACTGAAGTAGTAGTACTTCCCCCGGTCTTTGTAGACTCACTGCCAATATAGCAGCAGCTTGAGTGAACCTAGTGGATAAGAATGATGCACTTAGAAATGAGAGGTTCTTCACATGCTGTATAGCACTTTAAAATGCTAAGTACTTCCATACTTGGTAGTGCTTCTCTTTTCATTTCTACAATATCTTAATATTTTTTTTTTAAAAAGCCCCAGAAATCATATTAGGTTCTTGTAAGTGTTTGCTTTTATGTTAATAAATCTTCAGGGGAAACACATAATTTTTGATTGATTTTATAATTTGACACCTGCTTCTTAAGAAGATATTTAAACATTTAAGAACAGTACTAAACCACCTCATTCATTTCTGTTGGATGTTGTTGTGTGATAGTAACAGATACACCCCTGCCTGCCAGTAATTTCATTAACACTTCAAGTGAAATAATACTAGAGAAATTAGGGCACACACTTTATAACAGGACATTTTCTGCTATTCCTTTCTTTCTTCTCCTTTTAAGGCTACTGTAAAAATAATTGGTGAGTTATGATGTTGCTAATCTTCCTGTCATGAAGGTGAACTTCCTATTCAGGATTTTAGAAAGGAAATTGGCGCTGATGAAATGTGCAAGATTCACAGAAATGTGAGCTAAACAGTGGCCCTGGACAACAGAACAGACAAACCAGAGGCATCAGAACTACAGAATTCCCCTTCAACCCTGGCAAATGTGCCTTGGGCTGACTTGGTGGGGAGAAGGGAGGTAGCTGAATCTCTGCCCTGGTTCAGATTCTTGATTCCTTGTTGAAGCTGACAGTACAAAAATCAGCTCTCAGCATATTTGACAGTGTTTTATATGCAGCATGGCTGGTGCTTGCTTCAGTCAAAGTCCTACACCAGCAGCCCACAGAGATCTTCAGTCTTCAATCTCTGTGATCTAAACTAGTCACTCATAAATCTTACGGCTGTTTCTTTGTAGCTAAGTAGTGGTACAGTAGTATGTGTTACACATTAGACGTGAGTTCACTGATGTTTAAGAGTTACCAGATACGTGATACTTAACTTTGAGAAATCCATTAAACAGTTTAAAATTTGCTTAAACAAAATGAGCAGATGTATTCCAATATCTGAACAGCACAATGTTGTTGTGGAATCAACTGAGTTCTGCTGCCAACTTCAGTGCTCTGCAAGTTGGTATGTAGCGGTGTAGATATGAAGGATTTGAAATGTCTTGGTTCTCCACGTTCAGCATGTGGAACTGCTGATGGATGGCAATGAATGGCAGGCGATGAGGATGAGTGCGATTGTTGTGGTTACAGTACCCAAGTACTGTACCTGATGTCAGTCCTTCATGGTTACTCTTTCTACAAAGAGAAGAGTGTTTCTAAAGGCTGAATATGACTCTTGGTTTGAGATTAGAAAAGAAAGCTTGGAAGCTTGTGAAATATCAAGTTGCACATTTCTCAGTCTATGTGGTGGACTTGGTAGACCTGCAAAACTGTTTGATCCTCAGCTATCCAAGATACAATTTAAATGAGGTGATTTTGACATTTGCAACTTAAATTTATTTAAGTAGCATAGTGATTTTTAGTGGAACAGTGCTGTTGCCTGGAAGGGACAGATTCAGGCTAACTTTAAAGAGGAATGGTCAGAGCCACGAAGTTGCAACTTTATTGCAAAGGTTTGGTATAATCTGATAAATACTTGGTTTAGTCCCCTTCCCTGTGCCTACTGCTTGTGGCTCATCTTGCTACCATTTTATCATTATCTTGCTATAATTTTATACACTAGATTAGAAAGTTAACATATCTCATTGCAGAATGGTTCACAAAGCAAAAACCTCTTTACTGAAGGAGTGACAGATGAGGGGACAGCACCAACAGAGAGGTTTGGTATGAAAACAAAGCCTCTTCTGACAAGATTCTTCCAGTGCCTTGTGTGTGCTCTCAGATGCAACTGCCTTAAGAAGCAATATAATATGGTGGGGAGATGGCTAAGGAAGGGTACAATGAAATTGTGTAAGGACAAAGATGGAGCAGAACTTGTTATATTCAGCAGTGACATACAGACTGATGCCAGAGAGCAGACAATACACGCCAATGTAAAAGCATGTGCCTTGTACCTACCCTGTGTCTTGACTTAAAGATACTGAGTAATGAAACAAATGTTGCGTTTGTGGTGTTTGCATTCTGTTTGTCAACTGGTCTTCTCTTGTTCTACTATATTAAAGAATGCCTTAGCACCCAATAGCAGGCAAGACTACAGAAATGCTCAGTACGGTGAGTGAGGAAAAAATGTCCATTAGGATAACACCATGATGATATTCAAGAAATTTTGAAAAATTCTACTGAGTCTTAAAGATTTTTTTTTTTTTTTTTTTTTTGAAATTTTCTATGTATGGTGGTATTTATTAGTTGGGAAAACTTTTCACAGTTGATTGCCACCCCCTGATGTGTTGCATCAGATTTTAATAAGATCCTTTTGTTAAAAAGATAAATGTTAGCTGAGCAGCTGGGTGAGGGGACAATTGAAGGTGATTGTTTTAATTTCTTACTGTTTTTACACTCCTACAAAAACCACCCAAACAAAAAAAAATAACCAACAAAAATCAACCAAACAAACCAAGCAGCAAGAGTTGACAGTCAGACTTACTGTTTGTTGAACGACTGTGGACACATAAATATTTTGAACTTGAAATGCAACTACCTGGGGAGGTTGTAAAGATTGTAGCTTTGAGGAGGTTCCTATCTCAGATGATGTCACATGGAAAATACTTTTCCCTTATCTGTTCCAAAAGCAATGATTTTGGTAACCAGCTTTTTATTTTTATGTATTTTACTTGGGAGCTGGTAGAAATCACTATAGTATCTGAGGTCACAGGAGCTGTACTGGTTTGAATCAGCTGAGAGTTGACTGGGTTGTTTTTTAACTTTAAAATGAGCAAAGTTCTTCAAATTCAGATTTTGAGCTCTCCTTTTCTTAGACCCCACATTTCTAAGAAATTTGAGTAAACACTTGCCAAATAGAAATATTTGTATTCTACACCTGTTTTTCTCAGACTTTATACTTCAGACTTACAAATTACTTTGGCGGGCTTAAAAAAAAAGTCACTTTAAACATGCACTAAGCATCAGTGCTACAGAAAAGCAGATCTGCTTTATTGACTGTGTCGCTGCAGTCAGTACGTACGAAAAGCCCAGCAGAAAAATGCTAGGGTTAGTGCAGTGTCGTTGTTCTGTTAATTAATTGGACAAAGGCTCACTTTAAAAATAGACTCACTTTTTTACAAGGAATGATGACTTTGAAAGTGTGCAGTGTCATAAAGGTCTTATTAATCAGCTCTTATGAACTCTTGAGCTGCATGGGGAGGAAAAGAAAACAAAGAACAGATGCAGTCAAATTTCATGCCAAATGTTTGTCTCCAAAACAGATTTTATCAAGTGTTTTTTCTATTTTTATTACGGTAAAAGTAACCTTAACAATTATAGCCCAGCGAATACTCATTTATTCCAGCAGAACTGCAGATTTTTCTGACTTTCCTCTTGAAACGCTTTGTCTAAGAGGATTTTCTTTAGATGGTACATGGCTCCCCAGGTTTCCATAACTTTGAAGATTACTTGTCTATTTTCTAGTTTTTTAAAAAAAACACTTCTGGATTTAGCTGAACATTGATCATATTCTAACGAATCCATTAAAAAGGAGAGACATAATCCTGAGTTCAGACCACTATTTTGATGGTAGTTAATCTGCACTATGGTGTTTGACTAGAAGGTGAATTAATTTTTAAGGGGAAATTCCTTACTTCTGTGTTTAACAAGGCCATGTTTCTGAAATACTTTTAAATAATTTACATAGAATTAAATACTCTTTTGTCATGAATGCTCTTAAATGATTTTATAAGGCTGCAAACGAAGATCTCTTGGAGATATATAATAAGATATTCCATCAGTTTACCGAGTGACACCACTCGGTCCCGCTCTTTCTACCTGTACCTTTAGTTCTGTCTAAATTCCTTAAATCTAAGTTATAGCAGTGTGCTGGGACTGTCACGCATATCTTTGGATAAAAGGCTGTGGTAGCCCAGCAGTGCCAAGGATGAGGAGAAGCTATATAATGTTTCCTCTGACACAAATGGTTAAAGGCTCCCGGGAGATGGTTTGTCTGTGTTCTGTATCTGGGTTTTTGTTTCTGAGGCATTGACTGAAATAAGTAAAGAATGAAATACCACCTGCTCTGACCAGATGGTAGGTTTGTGGGACTTCATCATATGCTGAGGCTGCACGAGTGTTTTGTACCAGTAGGGATGGAGATGATCACTTTTGCTCCCAGTCTTATTCCTATGGCATAAATATTGCATAGCGGTTCAGGAGCCTGTGAAGTATTACAAAGCTTATTAAATTCTGTGGCTTTCATTCACTGGATCTGGTCAGTTATACATTGGTATTGCTATCGGTCTAGGTGGTCTGGTCTCTGTGTAAAATTTCTGGACAAGAGGATTTCCTTCTACTTAGATACGTTAGCATTAAAACTTTAGAACCCCTTCCTGATTTTGACCAACGTGGTGTTTAACCGGTCCATCTTGTCTCTGACAGTGGCTAAAAGTGGATGCTTTCGGATGAGTAAGAACAGGGCAGGTGGGTGCCAAAAGGATGGGGCCGGACTCTTTCCAGTGGTGCCCAGCGACAGGACAACGGGCAACAGGCACAAACTGAAGCATAGGGAATTCCAGCTGAACATGAGGAAGAACTTCTTCCCTCTGAGGGTGACGGAGCCCTGGCCCAGGCTGCCCAGGGGGGTTGTGGAGTCTCCTTCTCTGGAGATATTAAAAAATGAGGTCCTGTGCAGCCTGCTCTGGGTGACCCTGCTTTGGCAGGGTTTGGACTGAGTGACCCACACAGGTCCCTTCCAACCCCGACCATTCTGTGATTCTGGGATGTGGTACTTCCCATACACCTTCTCATTATTCAGCTGGTTCAGACGCTGTTGTTTGGATGTTCATTTTGTATCGATGGATTTTGTTGGGGTTTTTTTTTGTCTGAACTTGCGTAGGTTTACCTGAGGTGGGTATCCTTTGGTTCTCTTTTTCTAGGAGTCACAATTGCTACTGGCCAGACTTCAGGCATTGGAACAGTTTTAAGCAAAACTGTTAGATGCTATTTTTAATTATTAAACTGTTTCCTCCCTGAATTCCTTTTGAGTTCTTGGCTGAGTGTAAGCTGTTCCTGGGAACTGGATAGTTTGTCCAGATTTTAACTATGTTCCCTAGAAGCATTTTAATTTCAGAAACATCCTTCAGGTTCCTTCAAAAATAAGGGCCACAGTGTGGGAGTCTCTGTAGTCTTTTCCACAGTCAGCACTGACACAAATGATTTTTTGTTTTCTGCTGCCTCTTTGAGAGCTTCATTTGTGTTCTGATCATCAGCTGGCCTGCAGATCGTGTGGTAGAAACTATGTTCCTACAGTTTATCTGATAGTATTCATGTTCCTTATGTGTTCGGAGAAAGATTTACGGGCAGTTCTGAGTCCTCCTAATGATTTTTACTTGAGTTTGTTTTTGGTTATACCTTGGGTTTAGTTTAATTGCTTTTTTAAAATCCTGTGTGTTTCTTCTAAATTGATCACAGCCCCAGCTTTCTGAGTGATTTCTTGCTTCAGAGAGGCTTCCTTACCCTTCTGGTTAGCCATGCTGGTTTCATTCTGCCATTCAGGTTTGCTGATGGTGAGACTCCTGATCAGCAAGATTTTGAACCACGCTCAGCATGTCAGTCTGTTTCGACTTTGCCAGCTGTTTTTGGGGGACCTCTAACTAGCAGGCCCATGAAACATTTCTCAATAACACTAAAATTTTATCTCTGAATTCTGCCCTAAGGAGGTAATTTCCCTGATGTATTTTCCTGTTTTCCGCAAAATGGGTCGCTAGTATTCCAAGGGCAAAGAAATTTGATCCGATGCTGTTGCACTCGCGTGTACCAAGCTATTAGAAAGGTATCCAGGAGACAGTACGCAATTAATTTTCCTTGGTGATTTAGACCTCAGATTGTCAGTCACAAAGTTTCTGTTAACTGTGCTTTCTATGATGAAGACACGATGCATTTGGTGATGAACTCCACCATACAAACCACCTAATATTCGTAGGATGCAGCCGCCTTTGCTCTTTAGTCATTTCTTCTTGCAGTGTCTCTGATGCGAAGGGTTGCTGCAGCCAGGCCTCTGGTGTGCTCAGTTCCACATTTCCTCTTAGTTCTATACACAGGAAGGAAAAGAAAATTACACAAGAAGAGATGTAGCTGCAGCACGTGTAGGTACCCGATATTTACATAGAAATAATTTGCCCATCAGATGGTTACCCTCATATTCCTGTATGGTATTATAAATAAAAGAAAAATAATTTTTTTATGGAATGCTCAACAGGGTATATAACTCATTTCATACCCTTTCAAGACATGATAGGCTCCCTTTCTTCATGCTTAAGAAACTCCTTAAACCCTCAAAACTGGAAGTAAAGTTACCTCATGGTGATCTCGTGTTTCTTTTTTGCCTAGGCATGAAATTATGAAGTTGCTAATCCAGTCTTTTATCTTGTATTCACAATTATAATGTCAAGATCGAATAATCTGCCTTTATCTCTAGGGTGACAGCTATGTAGAAACTTCAAAAGGGACAGTTTTGCCAGCATCTAAAGACTTTTGTTAACTACTGCATCTTGAAGTAAAGTGAAATAAAGCAGGATGAAAAATGATATTTCTCTTTGACAACCTTGTAAAAATACCAGTGATGAAGCAGTACATTTTAAGCACGTTAAGAATGCATTTAACTGAGATTAAGACCTTTCTGATCATGGTGCAGGTTAATCTCTATAAGATACATTATAGAAAGACGTGTGTGTGTGGCACTGATGGTTTAGAAAGCTCGTCACTGGAAACTAAATTTTTTGCTTCTGTTTTCCTGTTGCAATTGACTGAGATGGTGTTGGTTGACAGTGTGCAGAAGGGCTTGTATTGTTATGTCTTCCAAATAGAAATTAACAGCTTTTTCACTTTCATGAGCTTTTTGTGTTTGATATCCCAATTTTACACCGTTTTCACTACTGTTGGCCTTACCTGACCTAATTAGTGTAGAGCCAGATGGTGTATAGGTTTGGTATCCTGTATTTGCCTGGACCAGAATATAGTCTAGTTGTTGCTGAACTCTTCAATGTATTACAGCTGCAGAACTTGTAGCAGTTACTTAACCAGATTTCTCTACACCCAGCTTTTCTGGGATTTTTGAAACTAGTTGATCTAACTCTAGAGAGAAGGAAAAAGTATTCTAGCATCTCTTCTGGAATTTCATTCAGACCTTAAATTAGCGAGCAGAATATAATTAATTTCTGAGCGTAAGTCAGAGGGATAGTGAGTGAAGCATGAGAAACAAGCAAATGTGAATGGAAGCAATTCTTATAATTGTAGCTATGCTGCATATTGGGGAAAAAAAACATGGGTTTTCAGTTGCTGTTTCTTCAGGCCATCTGAAACAGGAGGCTGGTGACGGCACTGCACTGTCACTGTGTGGTGCTCCCCAGTCTGGGGTGGCTCAGCTGAAGGTGTTAGGGGTGTTGTGTGGCCCTATGTAAAATTGCATCTGTTGTAAACATTCAGGCACCTAATAAATCCAGAGAACGAGACTGGGTTTTTTTCTATCCCTTTGTCTGTGGGAATTGATTCATAGTTTTAATTAGCCTGCATTCTTTCACAAAAAATACTCTTCTAAGAAGCAAAAATTATAAATATTTTAAAAGATGCGTTTTTGTTAGGTGCATCCTTTGGTTTCCAAATTTGTACTTGTAGTGTATTTTAGAAATGTTAATTGCTAGCTCACTGAGAACTTTTAAATGTAAAATTAGCAAAGAACCTGTTAGTAAACTATCAGAGCATGCGGTGGTGTACGGTCTGTCAGGGAAGCATAGATTCCTTCCAAATCAGTGTCATTTTATTTTTAAGCATCTCGGGAAAAGGCCTGTGTAGATAAGTCTGTGTATTTCAGACTCTAAATTCAAGGTAAACAGTTGTCTGCTTGCTTCTGCTCATCCACGATCAGAAAATCTGTTGCAGGATTATTGTCTGTCTTAAACAGTTCAGTAGAAGTTATACTAGAAAGCCCTAAACTGAATATTTAAATGCTGAAATGGCTGTCATAGTAATTAACACACAGTAATTAGACCAGTTAAACAATACTGGCTATATACTAATTTAGTCCATGTATATCTAAATCCAGCAAAATGGTTACATGTAGTCTCATTGAAGTTGAGACAATTGAAGTGTTATATATATATACTTAAGTGCTTTTTTGGATTAGGATCTGAATAGTTGTTCTTTTCAAAGAAAACGCTGTTCAGCTCCTGGCTCTTAGATACTCTTGCTCATAAAAATAAACAATGCAGCCTGAATACATGAATAACGAGGAGGTCACTACTCCGAGCTATTTGTGAAGCTGGGTCTTTCCACTCTCCACTTGCCTCAGCACACATGACTTGGGTCAAGAAATGCATGGTGATGGAGAGCTGAGAGGCTGGGCAGAAGTTGGCTCCACGAGACACGTGCTGGTGGGAGAACAGGCTGCGTTACTTCATGGAAAGTGAAGTACAGATGAACTGTGTGAAGACAAGTTTTAGGTAAATGCAGATTATTGTAGAGTAACTGCTGTAGTGTAATTCCTTTTCTCCTGATGCCTTGTTGCCATTAAGAGTTAGCAAGCCTTTCTCTGACATGCTTATGTTTCCTGGACGAAAGCACTTTGAGCTTGCTGAGGAAAGGCTATTCTAGAAACTATGCCCTGGAAATGTAAAAGATAAAATTAAAAACCCCCACCCTCTTTCTGGAGAGCAGTACTGCGGGTGTGAGTAGTGTCCTGCTCTGGAAAGGGGTTCTGGAGTAAGGAGAGCGCTTAAAAAGAGGAAGTGGTAGCTGAGGACAGAGTGCTGTTGGAGAAGGCTGTGAGGGGACCTACTAAATGTTTGTAAATATCTTGAGGGTGGGTGTCAAGAGTATGGGGCCAGACTCATTTCAGTGGTGCCCAGCGACAGGACAAGGGGCAACAGGCACAAACCGAAGCATAGGAAGTTCTGTCTGAACATGAGGGAGAACTTCTTCACTCTGAGGGTGATGGAGCCCAGGCCCAGGCTGCCCAGGGAGGCTGTGGAGTCTCCTTCTCTGGAGATGAATTCAAGCCCCGCCTGGACGCGGTCGTGTGCAGCCTGCTGTGGGTGACCCTGCTTCGGCAGGAGGGTTGGACTAGATGACCCAGAGAGGTCCCTTCCAACCCCGACCATGCTGTGATTCTGTGATTAGACAGCTGACAAACTTTAGATTTCATTTGTGTTCTTACAGGTGTTATTCTTCACACTTTTCTCCTTTTCCTCCTTAACATCTCCTTTTTTATGTACATGACATAAGAATTTAATGTGGACTCTAAAAAGAAAGTGCTTGGGAACTCTGGAAAATTGTTTTTCAAGGTCTATATTCTAAAAACCTCTGGTTGGTATGTACGAGGGCCTCTGCCTAGGCTGTTGTCACTGTAGATCACAGCACCTTGCGGGAGGATTAAAGTATAAGGAAGACAAATACGTGACAAATACAGTTGACTGTCTCCAAGGTGTATTTCACCTTAAGCCTTTTGCATCTAATTCATTAAAAGTAACTGCTTTGCCTGCAAGACAGTGTGTGTAACGTTCATCTCCTGTTCCCTCGGTGTTATTCAAATTTAGCACTTGGGTTAAAACCGGAGATGTCTTCTACCTACATAACATTCTGTTAAGCAGCTCTGTTGGTCTGTCAGCTCTGTTCCTGTCCGTCCTTGCTTTCGTCTGTGCCTTACATGCAAGCAGCTTAATTATGAAGCTCTTCTGTACGGTTACTACTTTCCTCTTGGACTGCCACATGACACAGTACTCTGCTGCAAGGGCAGGGATTTTGTCATCTGTAATATTGTCTTTCTGAGTAGCACACCTGAAAATTCCCAGATGTTAAAGTAGGAACATTATAATTTTCTGATAAAATGTAGGATGAAGCATAATGCAAAGCTCTTGTCATAGAGGAAGAGCTAACATGACTAAATCAAGATTCAAGAGCCTTCTGCAGCAGCGCTGGAAATGAAACCGAATGGCTGTCCTCGGCTTGGACTGGAGGCACAGTGCTGTCAGGCTGTCACTCCCGCGTTCGTGATGCAGATAGCAAAGCCCATCCTAAAGAGCTGGCACCACTGGATCTAGGGCAGCTGTTGCAATGCATAATTAATGCAGCCCTGGGATACAGTTTCCAACACTCTGTGTCGGTGCACACAGGAAGCCTGCAAAACGGGTAGTATTTTCAGTAGTCAAATATTTATGATGAAGTAACTTTATAACGGCATACACATTTCTGCAAAATTGGGTGAAGAGGAAGGATTCCCAAACAGATTGTAACTGAGAGATTCCAGTGGAAATTAATGTCACTTTCATTCTCTGCAAACAGCAAGGAGAAGATGAATTCATGTTTGCTTAAGCGATTTTGGGCAACGTACAGCACAAACAACAAAATGAGTAGAGGAAGAAACTTCTAGCTGGCTATTTCAGATCTAAGTAGGTCAAAAAAAGATACCGGAGGAAACAGAAATTCTACCAATGTTTAGGCAGTGTGATTAGAGAGATGGTTTTGAAGCAAGCTGCTAGGTGGAGAAGGTTTCTTAGAGAAACAGTTTAGGTAGCAAGGTATGTTATATTGAGAATTGCTTTCCTGGCAGGTTGAAGAAAAGCAAAAAGGCTGTTTAATACAGCTTCGTTCTCTATGTGCCGGTAGCCTTTGCCGTATTGGAGGAAGAGGGTCTCGTCCTTTAGCTGAGACTTTGACTCCCATAGACTGAGGATGCTACTGAAGTCTGCGCTTAGTGTCTGGTCATTGCCTAACCCCCATGTGTTTCACTAGCTGAAAACAAGCTGCCATAATGAAAAATTGTCCAGGTGAAATTTCTGAAAAAAGTTAAATAAAGGGAGAAAAGCTGCTCTAAGTAATTGTGCCTGTTGTGCTGTGTACTTGGCTTTCTTTAGCAGTGCTGTGTAGCAGTAGTAGAGAATCTCTGGGCAGAGTAGTAATTAAAATGTGTTATTTCTTTTTGGTTTTGATTTTTTTGTTGAAGTGTCTAGGAAAAAAGTAAAACACAGCTGTGGGAAAGATCCAGATGTAAAAATCTACTCTTTCTCTGACCTTAAACTTCATTCCTGCAGCACGTATGTTTTTACAAGACTATCCCTTGTGGCATCTGAATTACGTAAATGACTTGAATTGTATTCCCAATGCCCACAGTGGAAAACCTTAGTAGCTGAAAACTTTAAATAGTACCTCTATCTACATACATAAAGATCTCTAAAGGTGCTCCTAAGTATAATGTGTTTTCAGGGCCTGTTTCTTGAAATGCTTTGGATTGAATTCAGATATGAAAAGAAATCATTACTAGGCTGAAAATAAAGAGGTTTTGACTGTGTCTAAAGTACACAGTGATTTTTTAAAAAAATTAGAGGCCTTTGAGGGATGTTAAGATCATTAAACTTTATTTCATTTGTTCTTTACAATTTAGAAGACCATATATTAGGGAGAGCAGTCCAAGCTTAAATTAAATGACTTTCCACAGAAGATGCTCTACTTGACAGTACTACTATAGGAGAGTTTTTTTTTTTCTCCAGTCATTTCTGTGCTACCCTACCTTTAAAAAAACGAAACGGCATCTGTGAAAACTTGACTGAGTAGCCATAGAATGAAATCAGCTCAGAGAACCGGTATGTGTGTTGCAGTAAACTTGTGTTCTTCCTGAGGGTAACAATTCTTTCTGCGTGTTTGTAACTGGATTGTTTGCTTCTTCAAAAGGTAGGCAGCCCAGTTCTGAAAGAATCTTTATTGCACAGGTATTTGGAACTTGTGAAATTAATAACTAGGTCTGTCGGGAAACTCTTCAGTGCTACATTTAATTTCAACAAGCTCTGAAAGATCTGAAACAGTGAAGACTGGCTTTTCTAGCAGGTATCTCTTAAATATTGGTTATGAAACGCCTGCAGAATTGTTGTGAGGACCAGAGAGGCTCTGGTAAACATCCCCCCCCCAGTCAGGGAGTGCTAGCGAACGGCTTTGCACTGAAATGTGCTGTTCTGAATCTGGCTAACGACTGCTGCCGCCTCACTCCCTCTGGATTGGGAAACAAAGAGGTTATGCCTCAAGTCGAATAGCTGCAGTTCTGCCACACAAAAAGACGAATATGTGCATTACATGTCTGCTGTAACTAACTTCCGTGTACCAATCTAACTTGTTTATTAGTTGATTGACACACATGTAAACAAAAACTGATTTGATGTGGAAAGAATCAGAAGGGAGGTGGTGGGCTGCAATTAAAGCACACCCCCTCCCCCCAAACAAACCAAAACCAAAAAGAAGGGAGACCTGCATTGAGTGTGGGTGTGTGTTTTTTTTGTTTTTTTTTTTTTTATAAGGCAGTTTTGGGTAGTTCTTTATTCTTTTCCATAACTCTTATTGACAAGTCTAGAGTTCCTTTGCTTACAAAGACTGCACACGGTTGAGCAATATCTGCCCCATTTATATGTGGAGAGTTGTCCTCATTGATTATACTTGCGCTGAGTGTGTAACGGATACCTTAGAGTGAAAAGTGAAAATTGTTCCTCAGCAGAGCAGAAGTCCCAGTTAATAGAAGGGATTTTATTAATAGTTATGAATGAGTAATAATATGTATTTTTGGAGCCATGGCCAAGTGTCACCTAGCCTAAGATTCACTTAAAATAAGTCTTGCACTCCCCACCACAGGGGAAAAATAAGGGCCCCTTGTCATGTTACAGGCATGGGTGATGCTTAAATGAGCCAGAACAAAGGATCTGTTTGGAAAGAAGTTACATTAGGATTTGGTCCAGTTACTTCATATGTGTCCCCTTTTGTTGTCAGCCGCAGAAGGCTGTCCCATAATGGGTGGCCCTGTCAAAGACCATTTAGGTATAACAGAAAGAGTCTCCTAGTAAAAATGCAAGTAAATTTTTCATGTACCTACAACAATGAGCTGAAGCGCTTGCAGGGGGGAACACTGGAGCAGTTTTATTTATTTATTTATTTAGTATGAAAGCCTTGGAACAATTCCGTGGTGTAGTCCTGACCTTTTCATATACAGAACTAAGTGGTAAGGGAAATTGGGTTTCCTGTCAGCTCTCACAATCCGCTATTTCTCTCCTTTTTCTTGTGGTCAATACTTGGCTTTTCTCTAAAGCCTTGCTGGGGATATTGTTATTTCAGTTAGACCACAAAGATCCTCACCTGCCACTGCCAACATGTTTCCTAGCAGAAATAGACTAGCTCAAATGACAGGATCCAGGCAAAAGTTCAACTTTAAAGTCTGATGCCTTATAGAAAACTAGCAGTATGCAATACATGGCTTAGCTGTGCTTCAGTGTCAATATGTGCTTTATTCAAGGTTTGCTTTCTCCTTTTCTTAGAAACCATTTTAAAAGCAGAGATATAATAGAACTTTTTTTTTGTAAAGAAAATATGTTTTTGGCTTGTTGTAGGGTGAGATGACAGGAAAGGCCAGAATAAAAGTGTAGGATGATGACAGAGTAAATATTAGAAGTGGAAAAAGATCAAGTAAGCGCATTGGTCTCACTTGTGAAATTGATTAAATTAGGCAAATTTGTAAGCCAAAAGGGAATACTATTTATTGGGACTGATTTGTGGGAGCTCCTCTGTGCCACCTTTTCTTAACTGGTAACATTCTTAAGAGTTGAAATTTCAAAAGCGGAATTAGTTTAAAATTCTGAGGAAAAGGGGCTGTGTCATGTAGAATGCCTTACAGGTCTAGTGGTCATTCCTTGGGGTGAAAATTAAGGCGTAGCTTCAAAATGGTGATTAAAACTGGTTTATAAGAAAACAGAATGAGTATATACACAAAGATGAACCCTTGAAAGTGCTGATTGTTTCTACCACTGCTGTGATCTACAGCTCTCCCTCCCTGCATCTGTGACACTGTAATTAAGGACAATTAATTACCATGGATGCTTTGTTAAGACTAATGCTGGTAAGAAAAGGGGCTAAAATGGATGGTCTTCCATATCCTGAGCTTACCTATGAACTACCATATGGAAAATAAACAACAAGAGGAAAGATTTATCAGAGGCCAGAGTGTCAGGGTATCAGAAGACTTGGCATGAAGAAGAGATAGAGAATTGAAATGAAATCTGTGGGACCGAAGACTGATTGCTCTTTTTCTTTCCCTATAACTTCATATTTTGAGAAGAATATAGCATTTTGTTTTTTTGGGGAAAGGTGCATAACAGAATTCTAACTTGAGGAACATGGACTTACGAAAGGTTCTGTGGAGATGAATTGTGAAGAGAACGTCTTTCCTATGGAACATATTTAGCCCATGGATTTTCATGGGTAGAAGAGGATAAGAGGTGGTGTTCAGACAAGAGATAGTGTAAAAACTGTCATGGTATGCTATTTTATGCATAACTGCTCTATTTAGCGCAATCAAAAAAGCAGAGGTCAGAATGTAGAGGGTATCTCAGTGGAAGTTGTGTTTTGGCAGAGCTGAAGCCTTTGTTCCATGGTGAAATCTGAGAAACACTGCCAGTTTTAGTGAATAAAAAACCAGCCGTGCAGATTTAGTGGATCAGGGAATGGGTGTGAGAAGTAGAAGAAATAGCTCAGAGTGTAGTTGCGCCAGGGACCTGCCTGAACTGGCTGTACTGCTAAGGGAGGTGTTCGTGTGGAGTTATTTTGTGATTGTTGGTCAACATAACTTTGAGTTTTCATTTTGGTGCGTTTTATGTTTGATGCTTTTTTCCTTAAAAATGGATTTAGATGAGAAGAATAAAAGATTAAATAAAAAGACTGAACTACAGATGAAAACATATATCCACTTGTGTTTAATAGAGTATTTCTCATCAATCCACAATAAATAGTTGAAGACTTGAACTGACCTAGCTCTTATACCTCACCTTTTTTTTTTTTTTTTTTTTT
>Ga0065711_1031896_pt1 | contig 28477 bp, 6 predicted proteins | sample Hoacrofraction12_FD_59098 | JGI IMG/M metagenome (GOLD analysis project Ga0065711, IMG submission 59098) | Hoatzin crop microbial communities from Cojedes, Venezuela - Epithelial fraction 12 v2 (version 2) | ecosystem: Host-associated > Birds > Digestive system > Esophagus > Crop | place... | reverse complement strand
GCCAGTGGGTTGAAAGATAAGCGCACGCCATCTCCGCCGCAAATAAAGAGGAAAACTGTTGGCCGTGAGAGGTGAGAATGCCGCTGCCTCTGCCGGTGTGCCCACGTGCTCGGCCTTGTGCCCGCACCGAGCGGGTGGCACCGGAGCGGTACCGCAAACCGCACGGCCATGCCGACATGGCTCCTGCCGCGGGCAGCGGGGCCTCCGAAGGGAGCTGACATGGCCAGGCCGGCGACGCGCCGGCTCCGAGGCAAGGGCAGGTTGGGGTCTCCGGTCTCTCAACTTGCAGGCAAGCGCACCGGCCACAAAAAAAAAACGAAATTGAAGTAGCAGAAAGGTACAGGCAGTGGCGTGGTCTGGATCTTCTGCCTCTTCCACGCCAGCAGATCTGCCTGATGGGAGACAAGGCCCGCCATTTCCTCTCTGCCGCATCAAACCCGGGCCTGGCTGGCAGTGATGGAAACCCTGCCGCTTCAGTGACTGGTGCTCGCTCTGTCCCTGGTTCAGCGAACGGCCTGGGGCAACTGCCGGTGTTCAAATACCGGTGCTTTCTGTTGTCGTCGTCCTTATCTTGGTAAAGGGACCAAAGAAGCAGAATGATGATGGGAAATAATTCTTCGTAACACCGTCCGCTCCCGTAAGGCGGAGATAGTGGGCAGGTGGCATCCTGCACTGCGTGAGCGTGAAAGGAGAATAAACAGACAGTGTCAGCCCAGAGCGTCCAGTCCAGTCTTATGAACAAGTCTCAAAGCAATTTTTTAAAAGGATTTACGACGTTAACCAAATTAACCAAAATAAACTAACAGGTCACTTTAGGAAGGCTATATCTGGACAGTGAAAATACTGGAGCTTTTGGAAAAGAGACCCAGATTCTTTCATTCGCATCAATTGTCTTAAATAAACAGTGCACTGAGATGAGGCTTCATATTAAATATCATAATTTTAATGGTTTTCAACAGAAGGAAGTGGAAAACTTTGGTGAAATTAACCTGACAGATGAGGTAGCAGATCTGCAATTTTAAAAGTAATATCCTTCTGCACGGTCCAAGAAAAACGAAATAGTCTTGTGTTTCTCTGTAGGCTCCTTATTTTATTTGCTGTTGCTTTGACTGGCAAGCCCAAATATTTCAGCATGAATTTTATTACTGAGGAAAAAAACATGATTATTTAATGAAGATTACGTTGGAGATGCATCTCATACCTCTAATAGCATATTATTAACTTTTGAAAACATGTTTATCCAGCTGTTCTTCTTGCTAAAAACTTAGTGACAATTACAGCTAGGCTTTTTTCCCAGTGTTTTTTAAATTAATCTTCACAGAAATTAGCATTTCTGCAAAATATTTTACTTTTGCTAAACCTACAATTTCTGATAAAAGATTCCAGTGCAAAAATGTAGAGCAGACATCAGTCAGAAAGATATTCTACTTCTGCTATACCTGTGTGACTATTTTATCATTTTCCCCATTGATGGTAACTGTGACATGACATGTGGTTGGACTCCATGAACTAAACACTGAGGAGAAAAGGAAATGATGGAAATGTGTATTTCTAGTTTACACGGATTTTTGAAAATAGCGTCTTCATGAATACACTGTGTGAATTCACACACTTGTTATTTACACTCCAAGACTTCAGTCTACCAGAAGGACTGAATTGCAAACTTAGTCAAAACCTCTCAATAGCCCATTTTAAGATATTAATCAGATCTGGTAAACAGTGGCACAGGCTTGCCGGGAGGTTGCCATCAAAGATGGCAAATCTCTTGACAAGCCTGAAATGCAGGACACTTGCCAAAGTAAATACTATTGAAGATCCTTCTGATTTGTGTAAATGTAATGATCATTAGAGCAGTATCAGGAATAGTTATTCAAGAGGAAGGAGTGAACATTAAGAGGACCCTGCACACTCCCTGATAGCATTACCTGGAGTTGTCTAAACACCAGATCATGGCTGCATCAATAACTTGATAGTTGTGGATGGGGGGAAAAAAAGCTTATTTTTCTTTCCTATGTAGTTATAGCATAGAAAGGAACGTAAGCATTTCCCCATAGCTGATGCAGTCCTTTACCCCTGCTAAAACCAGCAATACAAATATTTGGTATGGTAGGAAATGTGTTGTGGAGTTTGATTCTACACAATAGCTTTCCACTTCTAACTGGACTGAAATAAATTCATTATCATCCATGTAAACAGCCTTTCAGTATCTAATATTCTAGTTAAGGCTGATCAGTACAGAATTTGTTCTGTTAACTAGAACAGTTAAATGTACCTAGTAGAACTGTCCTTTAAGGGATAGATGTTGTCTGGCTGGGAAACACAACTGGGAGAAGAGGAGCATGAAATACCTGAACTACAGGTCCCATGTGACAAAAGAGCAACATTACAGAATGTTTTTCTTGGCCTTCACTAAACAGATGTTTTTTCCAAAAGATGTTCCTTAATTACAAGAAAAAGAAAATAAAATACCAGTATTCCCTCGATAAAAAAAAAAAAACAATTTTCACAACCAATACACTGCACACGATTTGTTTTCTTCTTTATCTACTTCGTGCATGTAGACAATAATATCCTCCTAATGGGTATTGTAAAGCTCCTTAGCACAGGAGAGTATGGCATCAAACAGCAACTTCAGTAACCTTGGAGACTTTTTGGTCTGAGATTCCAACTGAGGCTGAAGTTGTTTAGTGAAGACTGAAATTCTGTGGGCTCTGCACAAAGAGAGCATACATTTTGCATCCCATGAACAGGGATTAATGCAAAAATAGATACAGCTATTTCAGACTGCAAAAGGTACTAATGCTTCAAGTCCCAGCGTTAGAGAGCAGAATGAAATACTTGTGCTCACACTGAGCTTATCCTTTCAACTGGAAAAGAAGAAATAATCACAGTTTACAGGAGGGTCTCTGCACCTGCAGTTCAGTTGCTGCAGTCCATCATCTCCATTACCTTTGGAAGCAGACTATTTAAAAAATGTGGAGCCACACTTACAAAAGACTCTGAGTGCTTCCTGTGCTGTCTCTTTGCCTCAGTCTCGAGCAGGCTGGAATCTAGTAACTCGGAACTAGTGATTTCCTGGCAGAATATTATATTTCTCCTTACAATCATTCTTTCTGGGAATTGAGGTAGGGCTGTGGAGAGCGCTGAATCCCTAACTGTGCAGGCTGGATTAGATTTACTCTAATCCAATGTTTAAAAAAAAATATTTACATTTCTTTAGTGAAATTTTAGCCATTTCCTTTATTACTTTGATGACACTTCAGAGATAGTTCTAAATCTGGACAGGAAGAAAGAAAAATTGTTCAGAGAAAATTGCAGAAGTCTATATAAACATCACTTTTTCCAGCATTCTGCTATATACATGTATATATTTATATACAATTTATATATGTATAAAATATAAAATCTATTATGAAGAAATAGTTTACTGCAAATGTTTAAACAAGACATGTTGGAGCCAGGGAGTGCATGCTATTTAGCATATGCTGGTTTCATTATCAAATTAATTTTGGTACTTTTTTAATGTGCAGATGATATGAAGGCAACCATAATGTTAATCTTCCAGGTTTCTAACGCTCCAAATCTCCTTTGCAAGAGGCAACACAAAATGTATTCAAATGTTCATATTCTTATAATAGATCTATGTAGATCTAGCAAGCAAGAACTTATTTTAACCAGTCCTGAAATTATTTGACTGATATCAACCCAGATGCAACTTGGAGATTTATAAATACTGCTGTAAGGATCAAAGTTCGTTGTCACCATGTCTGGCAAACACAGGCAATTATTAAAATGAAGGAAAAAACTATTTGTGCCAGAACTTGGACCCCTTAATAATTCAGAGTTCTATGTTTAGAACAGAACAAGGAGTTACAACACACAGTATTTTGAGGCTTTATTTCCACTTACTTTATTCCATTCAGGATTTCAAACAGAAATCCTAAGCTGCCACAGGTTTTGGTTTTGTGTGCACAGTTCTTCCACAAACAGGGCAGAAATTACTTTCAGACAGGAATCATTATTTAAATAACACGATTCCACATAGTTACAAATACACTGGCCGAGCAAGGCAATTAAATTAAGGGGGAAAAGACTTGGCACATTTCACCAGTTTAAAGGATTATGAAGTGCAGAAAAAGTTCTAGAGGATCTGCAAACCCAAAACACCACAAAGGTCTCTTATCCATAGCTATTTATGCTGCTATGTTTAATGACAAGTTTTGCAAGCAAACCGTTTGGTAAGAGTTTCACCCTGAAGAAATGAAAATAAAACAGTAAAACTTAGTAGTTATATAAAATCATACAGGTTTGAAGAGACACACAAAATTTAAGTGATGGGAGGTTTTTTGCAAAAAAATCCTTCTGATTGATACCAATTGGAAATGAGAGGACACTCAGAGGACTTGGGGTGATTCAAGTTCCCACTTTTCTCAGGGGTAACAAAGAGTTCACAGTCATTCCTTGAAACCCAGAGGATCATAGAATCAGCCTTAGGTCTCTGTCCAACCTGGGATTCATTTGTTCTTGGCTCCTGGTCTTCAGGACGATCACTTTTTTCTCCTGAAACAGGGAAAATTAGATCCACCTTCATCCCTGTAATGCTTGCTGGCCTGAATCCCCACTTTGTCCCTTTGATCTGATGCGTAAAGCCTCTTTGAGGCAGTTCCCAGCCTGCCCCTGTATTTCTGTGGGCAGTATTCTTTCACAGCACCTGTTTTTAGCAATCTGCTTGAGTAACATTGGGGCCATAATTAGGTCCTCCATGGACGCTGATATGCAGGAGATTTACGTACCCTCTTACCAGGACAGAAGAGTAATCCTGAAGTTAAAATATTCACAGTCTCTGGGATTTTGTAAAATGTGAACTTTCCCTAAATTTTCCATTTGGCCACAATCTTCTTAAGAGATTAAATAGTAGTGGATCCATTAGAGGCATATTTATATCTTCCATATAAAGAAGTGAAGACCTTCAGAAGACCTCTGAAGTGAAAGCAGGAAGACTTAACTCATCAAAATCTTTTCCAGTTAGGAAGTTTATTTCTCACACAGACTTCAGCATTACCAATACTAGAGAACTCCAAAAGATATAGGAATTAAGAAATACCATCAAGGAACTAAAGCCATATTTCACAGCTCTTGCTGATTTGTAATAAATCTTAACAGTATTAAAGCTGAGGGGAAATTATATTTCATTTCCTTTTGTTCACTATCTTTATTTTTAAGATTTCGTGGAAAGTTATGAGAGACTCATTCTGCCTGTTGGAGGCCCAGTCTATCATAAATCCTTAAACAGACATATTGGTCTATTTAACAGACTCTGCTGCTTTCATTTTTCTTGTGCTTCTGCATTTCCTGATACCATCTGGGACCACAGGTGGAGTGTTGAAATAAAGCAAGAAAGAGTTTTCTACTGATGAGATGGCCAGACAGATAAGGTTGAAGAGATGTGCCAGCTACCCATTTCCTACCTTTGAGGTTCCATTGTTGTATTACCCAGCACTGGGGGTTCCATGCAGTTTGTTTACTTCATTTTAATACTTACCTATCATGCTGATATTTTTCCCTACCCCAATATATTATGACCTGGAGATTTTTTTAAGAGACTAAAATCCTTAGACTACTCTGAGTGATATTCGGGGGGGGAAGAATTTAAAAAAAAAATTATAAATTATTTCACAATACCTCACTAACATTCCTTTTTCTTTAACTCTTTGGACATTAAGCAGTGTCTTTATTTTAAATTCACTCCATTTAACTAAGCAGCTAACAGCAATTGTAGCCACATTGTGATCTTCTGTGCTAATTGCCCACAAGAGTGGAACAAGAGGGTGAAGTAACAGGTCACTATGTCTTCTTTGACTAAAAGATCTATCCACATATTAAAACTAGCCCCAGTCCCGAGTCATTTCCTGAAAGACAAAGGAACTTATCACACTTCTGGTGATTATTAAGATATCCTTAGGGAGATTTGAAGCATTTCTTTCATTCTTCCGACTTTAATTTATGCACAAAGCAGTGGATGAGTAGGAGAAGTACATGTATAGACACTGTATACACAAATAATCTTGATTTCACCTTACCTCAGAAAAACCCATCCAATTTCACCACTCAGTAGGTGAAGAGTCTGTTCCTTGACTTTACTCTCCTTTCTCTCAGTTCCCATTGCTTCAACCTTTTCCTAATTGATAAGGAAAATGAATTGCCTGTGAGACTGCAATGTTATCAGTTCCTGGAAATGTTCCTTTCTGTTATGACTGCTGGTGAAGAATTTACCCCAGGAAAGGCTTTTAACATCCGATAATTTTTTTGACTAAACTGAATTGGCAGTCAAAGCCACAAAAGTCCAGCCTTATAGCTGGCAATAATTACGAATCTTTCTCAAAATTAAGAATTTAGCAGACAAAATATGATGGATTCAAGGCCAACAACCTGTAATCTCCATGCAAAGGCTGACTTCATCATGGCCACAGCGAGGCCTGTTCATGAGACAGGGAGGGGCAATGCCTTGTTTTTGAGCTGTAGGTACCGTTTTCTGTTCTTGCAGCTTTGCTTAATTGTGAAAATGCTGCTTCTGCCATGCCGCATCTCATTTACGCCAGGGTGTATATTCAGAACAATTCATAGACTGACACAGGAGGTTCATTCACTGATTTCAGAGCGATTCCCTTCTGAGCTTTCTGGGAAGCCTAGAAATATAGAAATGGATTCTGCAAAACTGTCGCACAGTCCCATCTATGGATGGTACTTGGTCACTCATGTTGCTATGATGATGGAGATGAAAAGCTTCCGATAGTTTATGATATTTTATTAAAAAAAAAAAATAAAAAAAGATCAAATCTCTAAACACAACTGCTTCAAAACAATATCACCAGCTACAGAAAATCTTACCATATGTTTTTTCTTGTCAAAGGCATCTTGCTCCACAAGTTAATTCATCTTCTGAAAATTAGCAGGGCATATAAATGTAGGGTCTACACTGTAGTCTCTCACAGCAATTTCAAACAGGACTAAATGAGTATAACAATTGTGCGTCCATGGAATATAGCCATCAAGACCTGCATGAGAGGACCAGAGTTAAAGTGTCACTTATGACAAGGAAGGCACAGGAGCATCTCAGAATAAAATTTCTAAATGAATATGTGCCAGGATGTTTACTCTGAAAGTTCAGGAAAAGAAAACTGACCGGTTAGGAGAGACTTCAGTCTTGACCATGGATTGTCATAAAGCTGTATTTTAATATCTGAAATATAAGTGTATATTTTTTTTTCTGTCTCACAGGTTTTTCTTTTCTAGTTCCAGTACAAAAATGTCTTCCAAATTATCTGGAAAGCTGAGGAACAGCTGACAAAGTGAGTTTTCTTTTGTGCACATATAGGATATTTAAGAAAAACTGCTTTAGCTTCTGTTTTCTTTCTTCATGCAAAGCAAAGGTAGATAACCAACTTTCAGATACAGTTTGGCTCACAGAAAAATTCCATCTGTGTTAGTTTGAAGGTCATCCTTTGAAAACTATGTTTAGTATGTGTCTTGTATGCTTCTATACACAATTATTACTTTCCCTGGATTTGTTAGCATGTCCTAAGTATCAATGACAAATCCTGTTTTGCTTGGCAAGCCTCCCAACAGTCAACAGATGTTTTCTCCCTCCTATCTCTTCAGCAAGCAAATGACTTCCAAATGATATCCATCTCTCCTTGAACATAGGGTGAGTCTTTTTGTCCTGGGGTTCTCTTCTGAGACCTAGTGTTTAGAAACTTGGTATACAAATAGGACTCCTTTTCAGAGACCATGCACACTCTAACTTTGTGTTTACAAAATTATGCTGTGGACTACCAAGGCTAATAGACAGCATAGCCAACCAGGCTTACCTCTGAAGTGTTGGAAGAGAAGTGTCTTAGATATGAAAATCTATATTTCAAAATGGGTTTGCATGGCATGCTTCTCTGCCCAGTAAAACTGATTCAGTTTACCTGCTTGAAAGCTTTACATTTGTTAATGATTTTGTGGTTGCTACATACTGCTGTGGCAGGGGGGTTGGACTAGGTGATCCCCAGAGGTCCCTTCCAACCCCTACCATTCTGCGATTCTGTGATTCTGTGTCTGATTGCCAGCATGAACTGCTAGGATTCAAAGAACATGCGTAGATCAGCTGATGCTATTTCCTTTTGTGCTTTCATAACTGGAGCCAACATAGGAGGTGGAAGGAGAATCAAGACTTCTCAATCTTGTGCTGAGTTGAAATATTACAGTTAAATTAAGTCATCTAGCTTTCTCATGCTAAAGGTCTTAAAATATACCAGACATTTTTCAGAGTTAACATTCTAGACTGGACACAAAAATCCCCAGGAGTATAATCAAGAGACTATTTTTCAGTCAGCACTTACTACAGTTAAGGATCCCAGACATCTTCTAAGACTCAGCTGAGTTCTCCTTATTCACCCAGAAATCTCAATTAGCTAAAAACATCATTTTGCAATCTCTATTTTTGAAATTTGTGTTCAATACAGTAAGTATGCTTTCAGAAAAAGATATATTTATTAGCACTTGTAAAGCATATATTTCAATGTATATTTGAAAGATGAACTTCTACCAAGTACTTCTCTCTCACCAAGGAATTTGCAATTCTGAAAATGTGATCTGCAAAACGAGTACATACAAGGAAGGAATCTGTGAAGCAAGAAGGATTCTTTATATCTTACTCCCTTAGTTTTCAGCACAGAGACTTATTACTGTTCAAACCAGAATACTCCCATTTTCTTGCATAGCCAGTTACTCTTCCAGGCATTCTGGTGTTAGCAGTACTTCTTATAACTCTTCTCAGAATAGGCTCTACCAGTGTGTTATCAAAAATGCTGAACCCACAGACCCTAATAACTGTAAAGTGAAGTTGCAGTAAAATAAGTACATTAGGCACAGAAGCACAGTACAAGTTATAGTGTAGGCAGAGCACAGACAGCTTGCTGGTCCCAGCTAATGCTGAGCATTTGCCTTAGAAATGTCTTCTGTGACAACTCAATGGTTGTCCATGGCCTCGCTCCATACAACACGCATCTTCTGGCCTGAAGATACCAGTGTTCAATACAAAGCTTTGTAAACCTTAGACCCTGGTGAGAAATCCTCCTTCAAGAATTTTTCATTTCCTGGCATTCTCCACAATGGTTCCAATACTAGCATTTCAACTGAGCTGGTGGGCTCTTTCTGTCTCAGAGAGTTGCTGTTCACTGAATAATCTGGAAAAAAAGGTATTATGAGATAAGAAAAGAGGTAATTGCCCATCAACATGAACAATGCTATCCAGCCCAAAATACAAAACCAATCTCTAACTGGTACACTCTGTGACACTAAAATTTAGCAATTATATTAGGCTTTATTTTTATAACCCTTTACTGACATTGGCAAATGCTAGCCATAGTCTTGTGAGTGATTGACATATTGTGAAACTAGAAAAAGGCGCAGAAGAATGAAAAAACTACTTATTCAGACCACAGAGACAAACAGTGTTTCAAGCTTAAAATGAGAGAAGCAGAAATTCCTGGATCTCAACTGCATAATCAGCCACAGATTCTCTGTGCACCCATTCACACAGAATACACATGCAAATGTAAACTTTACAAAATGTGTGTTATCATTAATGTATCCAATGGATTGGGCATCCCTATGTTTCAGTTTTTCAGAGGGTGATTTTTGGTGTTGGTAAAAATTCAGTCCACTGTCCATGCAGATGAAATCCTGCATCTGCAGAAGCAAGTATAAGAATATATGTCACCTGTCAGAAATAATCTGCTCTTTGATTGTTTTTGGCCTGCAGGAATGTAGTAATTTCTGAAAACAGGTAAAATTCCGACACATAGGTATGTTTCAGGAGAATCCGATATGAAAGTAAGCTTGCTCCAGGAAATACTATGTAATCAGCAAGTGGAGAGATGAGAAGCTATTAAAGAAATAATGTAGATTTCATCCTTTGATAACTGACTGTATCAGGTCAATACAGGCTTGCTGTAGGCTCAGCAAAAGCAAAAGATTTTCTAAGGCAGCAGATTCTGGGGTGTTAGCAATAACCCTAGCCTGGTTGCTTTCTTTGTCCACACCTGGGGTCTGGAAAACCAGTCTGGCTGCTTCTGAACCAGTGTGGGTTTGGCATAAGCTCATTCAGTGCTGTGGAGAGGTCCCTCCAAGCAGCAGCTGTCAGACCATCCTTCCCATGGCAGTGGAAGCAGCAATCACTCATCTTCAAGGTTCTTCCCTATACATGGCTTTCTGGTTGTCTCTCCCCACCTTCTCCTGTGGTAGGACCCTTGCCTGAGACAGCAAAATTCATGTTTTTCTGAACTGCAGAGAAGCATTGGGCCAGCTTTGGTTCAGTACCACATTTTTTAATGACCAGTAAGTGGTTAGTTAAAAAATCATTAGTCTTATAAAAGGCCTATGTTTTTTATCCTAAAGATGGACTGGCACCAATGCAAGGAAAACCACCCGATGCCAGGGCTCAGGAGCAAATAAGCTGATCTGCTTCACTGCCTGCCTCCACCTTTCATGAAGTTGGCTGCAGTCTTAGACTCTGGCTTTACTGCTATTCAGGGATCTCTGACACATCTTTGAGACCTACATCAAAATTAAAACTGACAATTTATGAGCATGGACCACCTACGCAGAGTTAAACCATTTGAAAATCTGTACTTCTCCTATGATGCAGTGTTAAAATCGTTACTGTTAGTACAGCTTAGCTTCTTCCAGATTATAAATTCTCAATTTTACTTCACATGTAAAGCCTGGAATCAGGGAAGCCATTTTTCACTATAAGCAATATTTCTTCCATTTGATATACACTAGGAATCATCACTGAGCAAGCTTTTCATCCATCATTACTTTTTTCTCATAACAGAGCTGTTGGATTTAAAACAAAAATGTGGTTCTCTAACCACAAATATCCAACAAGTAGCACAAAGCAACAGAATCCTTAAAAGGCTTCTGTTTTTGGTTTTGATTTTAAATATAGTATTAGTAAAGCACTTTTAAAATTAGATATTACACAAATCTACAAGCACTGCACCTAATGTAAACTGAACGGAGCCTGAAGCAAGTCTTCGTATGCCAGCTTCATATGCAGCTACATTAAAAGTATCATTTTGAACATCAGAAATACAGGGATGAGGAAAAAGTTGTGATATGTCCCTATTCCATCCTATCTCTCTTCAGAAAGTACTGACATAACTCTTTGAAGCTTTGGTGTATTCTGGAGAATTTATTACATTCATATTCATTAAATGAGCTGTAAATTTTACAACAGTTTTGAGCTAATGCCTTTAATAAAATAATGGATTTCAATAAAATGAAATTACTATCCTTCCAACTATATACCGTACATTTTATTGAAATTGAGCCAGAATTAAAATATAAAAAACCCTACACAGTAGTTTTTAAATACGAGTTTAGAGCTCATGTCATGCTTCCTTAACTGTTTGGACATGAAGTGCCACATTTTTCTCAATCATAAAGTCACATTTAAACTGCCCTTGTGCTTGAATATCTATTGGCATATGTTTCATTACATTATATTTTAGAAGAAAATGTATTACTGAAAAAGACATGCTTTCTACAAATGTGTGTTTTTTGAATGTTTTTGGGCAAACCAAATGAAAATCCCAGGAGTTTTGATAGCTCATTTTAATACCATGATATTCAAGATCATTTTCTAATAACCGGGCACATTTCAAAAAGTGCACACTTATAAGTCCATATTTCTGAGTTCAGTGACTTTAACAGAGCCATGCAAAAGAAAAAATGGGCCTATTTTTGCTAATAAAATGCTAACAGAGAAGAGGAGGGGTTGTGAAGACAAAAAATCACTGATTCAAACTGTTCTCCACAGTCTGAGTTTGTCTTCCGTTTTTGGGGTGATTACCTGGACTACTGAGCCGATAAGTAACATATGAAACAATGAAAGACCTGTGGGACAATCATGACCACATCTCAACACCTCCATCCACTCAGAAAATGCATCTCAGTCATAAAAGAGATCCATGAAGATATCTAGGTGCAGAATTTGCTATGTATAGCAATCACAAATAGTCCTGACAGGAAGTCTTGAAAATAGTGACAAAAACTTTAAATATGTGATTGGTGTTGTGCCAGATACAGGCCCCATTTAGTTTTTTCTTAGACAGAGGTTTTCTCAGTTGAAAGTTTTCATTGCCCAGTCAACTGTGCTATTTCTTCCAATTTCTGCCTCTCATAGGCTATCCAAAATGCAGAGCCATGGCACTCTGCCATGTATCTCAGGATATCACTTCCCCATCTGTCCAAATCAGGTACCTGTCCAGACTGAACTGAAGCTTTTCTCTGTTGCACATCTAGATTTAATTCTGAAGGAAATCTAGGGTTGTGAATGATGGGCTGTGCACCTGCATCTGACGCCAACACAAAATCAAAACACTGCTTGGGCACATGTCCATCACAGCTTAACATGTGGCAGGAAGTCCTGGATCTCTTTCATAAAGCCTCTGTATCTGCTGTCTCTTACGGATGCCTCTTACAGAGGTCAGCCAGATCCTGTCAGATGCTGTGCTGGAGACCATTTGTCATGTCCCTCTAAATCTCATCACCAATACAAATTTAATTACCACTCATGGTGCCATTAATGGTTCTGTTTCTTATCAAAATCAAGCATTGAGCTGTCTCTCTAATACGTAGTTGTGGCCATTGAATCAAGTTCACCATGAGTAAATCAGTTCTGAATCATCTTCCACCATGTTCTCACTGCAGACAAATGCTATTCATGTCTGATTAAGATGCTTAATTGGACTTTGCCTTTGCTGACCTGGCTAGAATTTTTGCAGTATTTAATATCTGCTATCAGAATTGAATTTTTCTATCAATTTTCTGGATCTAGAATAGTTCTGCTTTTGAACTATTAATAAGTTCCATAATTTTTCATTCTCCAAAAAAATATTTTTGCTTGTTCACGCATGTACTGACAGTTTCATTGTGTGCCCCATATTTCTCAAATTGTGAGATATATAGTGAAAAATAATTCTGCAGTTAAGAACATAGTACAACCAAACAGCAGCATTCCTGGACTGTCCTAGCTATTTTTTAATCAGAAATTTATGATGTTTTCATTAATGACATTTGGAAGTCACTTTCCTGTCCAGTCTGTTCTTGAATCTTGTATTGCTTACATACAGGCTTTGAAATCTCACAAAAAGCATCAGTTTGTTTCTGATGCCATGCCTGATCTTTTTCACAACAATTTCTCATTTAGTGTCACCATCACCAATTTTGCTGGAGGAACAATTAGGCAAAGTTAGAAGACATGTAAGCAAAAAGTCCAACGTACACTTTAACTAGCCACTCTACCCGAGGTAAAGAAACAACAATGGTGAATTACATCTGTACAGCTCAGCAACACCAAGAACGCCAAAGGATGTCGACGACAGGGTCAGACTTATGCACAACTTTATGTGTCTACTCCTGTGCTCAGTCCACATCCATGAGCACTTCCAGGACTGAACTTCAGTGTCTCCAGAAACTGTAGATTTGAAAATACCCAATGATACTGTCTACAACAAAATCATGTGGGTAAAGTTCAGGACCAAATGGCTCAACATATAGGTCTTAGTCCAAAATGAAATCGGCCCCTATGGCATACACAATAAGACCATGATAATAAACTTACAGTAAAGACACTCTTTTTTAAGCATCCTTGGCCCCTTTCACACAAATATAAACCTATACAGCTGTTCAGATTATTATCCACTCTCTTTACCCTTCTACATTTTACAGTTCTAAAATGCATTTGAATTTTGTTAAGCATCTCACTGAAACTGTAAATCATAAGCAAACTTGAAGAAAATGTAAGGCTTAATTGTACTATCCGGGCTAGCCAAAAGAAAACAGCCAAATATGCTTTCTTCAATACTGAGACTAGTGCCTAAACTCATGGAATAAAAAGTGTAAGAAATTTTCCAGATGGACCAAAACACCCTACTACTTGCTTAAGAGTCTCACAATACAAACGCTTCAGGTTGAACAGCTGCCAGGATGTGTGTGTTTGTGTGTGTGGTGCACGCATCTGTGTGTCTGTCCCTCTCTCTTGCTCTCTCTTTTCCTATTTTCATAGAGTCTGCTCTCTGGCTTTGCTCTTTTTCAGCAGTTTTTGCCAATCCAAAATATGTAGACACTAAGTTAAATTACTCATTTTGTTTATGTGGCAACAAGTTCAGACTTCTTGCCGAAAAAATGTTCTTGGCTTTGGACAAAGCAGGCTTTGAGATGCTTCCATCTGTTTTAAATACACCGCAAATCGTAGTATGGAAACCATTGCCCTCAACTGGTAGCCAATTTGCTGAATAAACCTATATTAAAAAAAATAAGAATGATTCAACTGCAGACTGTTTTCATATTTTTATATCATTTAGTTTCAAAGGAATTCAATCCTTCTATGGAAGAACTTTAAACACTTGTGAATTTGTCTTACTGGGTACAGGGTCAAGGAAGTAAATTAATAAAAAGTGGTTCTTTCAAATTAATTAATTGCTATTATCAGTGTGGGAAAAAGGTTTAGGCCCTTTATATTCTTATATAGTACCTTTCATAATGGGACCTGAGCACTGTCATAAAGCTAATCTTTTAATCTCTCAGCAGTTTAACTTCATTTTAGGTTCTAATACTGCTTGAAGGGAGGCATTTGAGAGAATTTGTGAGTCAACAATATACAGAGCCTTGGAAAAAGCAAGATAGTCTCTGCTCTATCTTCGGTGTGTTGTTGGAATCCGGGCACATCTCTTTACTCCTGCTCTTCTCTCACTTCCTTTTTACTTTCCACTGCTAGTATTGGAAAGGGTGAAGGGTTTCTTTAATGACATGTATGGACAGCACCAGCAATAAGGACTCCCAGACAGTGAGATCTCAATGAGAGATTGTGGGAGTCTCTTGGTAGAGGCAGAGCTCCTGAGAAGTGTTGCATAGCAAGGAGGAGGTTATCACTTTCCTGTCCACTCTTCCTGCTTAAGTATTTGTCTTGAGGGCCTGCAGTGGCAGAAACAGCAGCTCAGTACTGCTACTGCCTGCTGGGTCCACACCATCAAGCACATCTGCAATGAAGAGTTCTTGAGGGAGCAAGGAGGAAAGCAGAAGAAACAACAGCCCTGATGATAGACTTTTTTCCTTACAGTCTCATGCAGACCTTCTCTGGCACAGAGCTGAGTCTGAATCTACTGAGGTCTGATATTGCCTCTCTGCTCCTTTCATCATCTCTTTACAAGAACAGCATGACTTGTTGCAGCCCCTGGTCTCCTACTGATTTGCTCCCTTTTTTCTTAATACAATGCAGCCACTTTAATTTACCACTTATACTCCCCACGCACACCCCTCACTCCCGTTCACTCAAGACTCTTGCACAGTGTATCACCATGCTGGAAATTTGACAGTAGCTGCCAGGGAAGCTAGCAAGATGTATTACAATTTGCCAAACCTCAGGGCACCTTCAACTTTTATGTCTATATGAATACATAAATAAATTGCTTCTCCCATTTTATTAGGCCAAAACAAAACAAGGCAAACAAATGCTTTTCACAGTCTGGACCTCAGAGTTGTTTTCAAACACAGCTCTCTGACTTCAGAAAATTAGAATCATAGAATATCTCAAGTTGGAAGAGACCCATAAGGATCATAAAGTCCAACTCCCTGCTTCTTGCAGGGAGTTACATCTTTCAAGAGAGTGAGTAAAATGTGTTAGAAGGAATAATGATGTATATACTTGTGTATGATGTTACATGAAAACTAATTACGGGATTTACTCAAAAGATCATAGCAGAATCTGGAGTAAAATCTTGAGCAACCTATTCAAATATATCTTGCAGCACAAGTGTCCACATTATGCTTCTAAAATCAAGCATAGCATGGGAATCTATTCTAATTTATCCTACATTATGCAAAACTGGGTCCTTCTGATACACGTTTCTGTGTAGCATTCCCTTTGAGGCATGGTCTGTTTTCAGATGTACAGCAAACCAAAAACATACAAGGTCCAGAAGCCAATACCCAGGAGCAAGGCGCTCTGTGACTGTCATGCTAAATTGCTTGTGATCTAGTCTAGTGGCTTGTGGCTGAGTTCCAGACTTACTGCAGAAGAATCTGGTTTAGGAGAGCAAATGATGGCAGGAGGCACCTCACACTGCAGCATCCAGCAGTACTTCCCAGTTGTAAACCAAGGCTTGTGTAACATAAATGACCTGAAGTTTGACCCTATCAATGGAGGCACAGCCTCACTGCAATGTTGAAAAAATCAAGCCGTTAAGCAAAGGCTGATGTGTAACAGAGCTGTTAATAAGTACAAAACATTGGTTTCCATATGCAGTATTTCAAAATATACCAGGAGAAACTCACTGGAACAAGGAACTTCACTGCAGGCTGGCAGTCAGTATCTCAGCTCTGTCAGACTTTATGCCGTACTACATACTTTTACACATAGCCAAAATTTAGAATAATACCAGGGCTGCATGCCTTCAGTAAACAGAAAAAAAAAAAATCCTGTTCCTTCATTTGAAAACAATTCTTACCTGTTCTAACTCACATAAAGATTCCCTCTTATTCTCTCTGCATGTAACCTACAGAGAATGCAGAAGTAGTCTCTAAAGGTGTGCAAAATCAAATCAAAACTATGATGTGCTAATGTTAACAATTGACCTGTCATGCTAGTCTTCCACCCCTTTTTATATTAATGTTTCTACTTCATCAGGTCTCCTAGTGGTGCCTGAACAAAAAGGTTGAGAAGCAAGAGGCAGCTCTGCTCTACACCTCAGCTAGAGGTGCTCCTCTTCTCAGCGGAGTACAAGGCAGAATGATGCTGCTGTGTGCGTGGAACTATTGGCAATCTGTGGGTGCTGTGAGGAGCACAGGATAGGTGGCAGTTTCATACCCTAAAGATATAAAGGAGAAAAAATCTCATTTCCTCTACTATGTGGGTGCCAAGATACCCCTGAAAGAACAGACCCATGAAAGGTTAGAGTAAGAATTCAATCCCATCCACAAGCTCTCATCACATCTTTGGTAGTATTGCAATGCTTGTGGATCCTTTCTGCTATCAATATTACTACAAATCTAACTGATGAGATCTTTCATTGATAATCTGCCATTGCTATTACTGTTTGCTCCCTGGGGTGGGACTTGGCCCTCTTTTGCTTTCCAATAAATTACATATATTTTTTATCTGTTCCTAGTAAATATTTGTAGTAATTTCTTCTGAGGACAATACCTCATACCTTAATAGCATCAAAACCACGAAGAAAGGCATTAGTAATGATTCTATGATTCTAATTAAACCACTTAACATCTCACTTCTCTAAATTTGCATAGCAGGGGTTAGGGACAACTGGAAAGTACTTTCATACAATAGTGAATCGATTATTTTGGACCCTGCACACCACATACACAAATTTTATACAATTTTAAGCATAGCTTATGAGTGGTATGAAATGACCTTACATCAATAACTTCTCAGCATAGTACAATCTCTTATGCCATAAAAAAAGACCTTCAAATGACTTCTAACTAAGCTGCAATTTTCACTTCATCACCTCTGACTATTCCTCAGCAGATATCACTGCTTAAATCTCCAGTTAGGTATATCAAAGAAGCCATCTTTCTGCTATATTCCTACATTTTTATTAGCTTGATGAAATCCTTGGAATCTGTAGCTTTACTGAGTCATTGCTGCAGTTTGGCAGTCAGATAGATCTAGTACTCTGATCTGGGAGCAGGCTGAGGCTCTGATGCCTACAATTCTGTCCTTATAAGGCATCTTGGTTTCACTTCAAATCACTGCTTTTTCTATAAGGCTTTTTCTATACTGCAGTGAATTATTTATGCTCAGCAAACGGAGAGCTCTCATTGCTGACAGTATTACAATGTTGTTAGGTAAGAAATAACAGCTGAGATCCTGACTTCTATGTACCTCCACAGACAGAGTGAGAAATGAAGCAGCTCGCTGTCCTTCCCTGTTAGCAGATAGCTGGAATACTAATGACACTATAAGCTGAGCACAATGTATGAGGAAACTCTAGCCCCCGGGCTTTCAGCAGGTTGTCAGCTTGTGCTCACTCATGCAGTGCTCCTCTACAGACCTGCTTGACACCACATATCCTTCACCCAAACCTGCCAAATATCAGAAGGCAACAGTTTTTATCTTCTGAAGTTCTGAACTGTAATTTAAGTGAGAGATGGAAAACATTTGAAAGAAAAAGCCCAGATCAAAAGAGGGGCTGTCCTCCCACCACTAGCACTGGCTGGAGTGGAGCGTGATCTCGCATTAGGTGACACTTGACACTAGCACGGCTGTGCGTTCTTTCAGCTCCTTGTCCACCCAAACCTACTTCCACTGCAGCCTCCTAGCAATCCCTCCAGCTGCTTGCTCTTAGATCCCATGTTTCATAAACATGCTTATGTTTCTCCTGTGCTGTGCTGCTCCTCAGGAGCTGCAGTGTTTATCTCAGTACCAATGACGTCAAAATCAAAGGCAGAGGCTTACAGGACAGACATCATGTTTATGTATATGTATAGTATATACAGTATATTCACACCGAGTTCTCTCTGACTGTGGTCTGGAACTAGTGCAGCACAAATTAATAAATGATATCAGCATATTGGAAAGTGCTGGCGTCATCCAGCCATATCTAGCTACTAACTCAACATACCAGAAGGGTACCTAAAAGGACATTCTCAGCTTTGCCAGCAGTATCTGTTACCTAGACACAAGGGTAAGCAGTGGACCATAAATATTTTACATAAATCCTATTCTTTGATTCTGATTTGCGTATGCCATCAGGTTGAAATACCAGCCAGTTGAGCAGGAGAAGTGCGTATATGTCTGTGATTCAGTTTTCATGCAGATGGAATATCAGTGTAAATTTTTAAGAGAAGGAAGGTTTCATTCTTATTGGTAGTTTTATAATCAGACGAAAAAATAAAAATGCAAAATTTTCTAATTATTTTTGACAAACAATTAATCAGAACTAACTGGAAAAAGGCCACAATCTCAGATTTTAAGTCACGATAAGTGCAATCAGTCCTTTTTTAAGAAGTTCTAAGTAAAGCATTCTGGCTGCCCTTTTGTTTCACTAATGTGCTGTTCCTGTGAATTCAGTTTGCTTTGTGTGCTTTGTTCCCTTTTCCTACAGCAACCCCTACTGTTAAAAAGAAAACTTTTCAATTTTCAAACAAAAGAAAATTTTCAATTACAAGTCCACAAAGTTATTTTTAAGTAACCACTAACAGCTCAAACTTTCACAGTGATCCTAATCCTGTTATACAATGTGTTTTTGTTTCCCCAACAACTTTTTTAGGGAGTGATCTCCTATCTAAACTGGTCTCTGGGTGCAAAAGACATGAATTATAGATTTATAAGACAACTCTCTGAACCTAGCTAGGGGAACCTGATTGAAATATGTGAACTGGCATGCCACCCTGTGCTATGTCAGTGACAAAACTCACATGTGGACTACGGTTTTTTAAATGCAGTGCCCAACCTCACATCTGACTTAAAATAAAAATACTGACATAAAAAGCAGATATTCAAAACAAGCCTAATTTAAGGGAAAAGAAAGGCATCTTATAAAATTTGATCTAGTTTTACTTCAAGATTTCAGTTTCAGGGGAGCATGATCCCAGGTTTTGGATTCAGTTCCATCCTTAATTTTACCTAAGCTGTGAGGTAGAAGATTAGATTCATAGTTTAGTGTTCATGCTTTGAAGAAAAGTGATATGGCACAGAAAATGGAGGCCTACAGAAAATCAAAGTACTGTGTCAAGCTTGGTAGGTTAAAAAGTTAAGTGAATATTTAAAATGGAATAACAAAAAACACGCACCTTGTGGCTTTTTAGAAGATTGTTTCGACAGAAGGCTGGTTCACAGCTTCTGTTCCCAGATTTACAGAAACTGACAGCAGAGCTACCACTATTTCTTGTTTTGAAAAAATGTATTCTATGTTTTTCTGTGACTAAGGTCTCTGTGTGTCATCATGTTCCCTAGAGCATGCTGCGAGCAAAGTTCAGCCCCATATAGGCCATGAGCAGACTGGTTTTCTAAAGTCACGTTCTGTGTCCATCTTATATACCTACAAGCTTTTAAAACAATTTTATAGATAGAAAAACTCTGTGACTATATTATACTTTGTCTGAATTTGAACTACTGGTATACTCAAAAGATAAGCTGTTTAAATGAAACACATCCTTTAACTTGAGGTAGCTGCAAAAAGATACAATGTTTTATTTTCAAAAGTTCTCACAACCGACTTTTGGTAACCTTTAAAGATGAACAAAATCTTTTAAAATCTCACAAATTCTTAGGAAGACAGAAGCATTTTCCATTGCCCTCCTCAGTCTTCCCTGATCCAGTCCTTTGGATATGAACCTATGTTTCTTTATGCATTTCCCTGACATTTAATACATGTATGAAACTGAGAATTACCTATGGACACAGTGAGAAAGTTTGAGTAACAGGATCAGTGAACAGACAGTAGCCCAGTAACACCATTAACTGCTTGGGTCAGTCAGCAGCTCTCACTACTTTCTGTTGACTTGCCCTGAAGTCTGCACTGCCACAGATTCATTTGATCTTAGTATCCAAGTAATTTCTGTTTAGCCATTCAGTCATCAGAGAGAAGGATATTTATTAGATACACTGGAACAGGTTGCCCAGAGAAGTTGTGGATGCCCCCTCCCTGGAAGTGTTCAAGGTCAGGTTGGATGGGGCTTTGAGCAACCTGGTCTAATAGAAGGTGTCCCTGCCCATGTCAGGGGGGTTGGATTAGATGACCTTTAAAGGTTCCTTCCAACCCAAACCATTTTATGATTACAATGTCAGTCCTCAGCAATCTCATCTAATAGTAAAATACTCACTACTGGAAACTTCGCTTTTGTTATCTTCATGTAGTAAAATACTCATAACTCAAACTGAAAAAAAAACCTTCCAGGATCACTACAGAGAAAGACAAGAAATACATGTCACAGGAACTGAGCACAAGACTGTCTGTACAGAGGCTGCTCTTCACTATCAGTTGAAGTAATTTCCTTGTTCAAATTGCCATTCCAAACCACACTCCAAAAAAATACAGAAGAGGCAGAGGAGCTGAACTGCAGGCCAGACCCTAACCATTTACATTGCTTGCCCTTGTATAGTAGAGCTCCAGAAAATGTATCTTTATGAAAGAAGTTGCCACAAGCCTGGTTAATAATCCGTATGTCCTCTGAAGCCCAATCAAACCATCCTTTCTAAGCAGGACTATTGGTGCCTGTGAAGAGGACCCTTCATCTTTATGGAGTAGTTTAAACATGCATATGCTTATTCTATAGGGAATGCAGACATAAGATTTTATCAACAGAAAATGTGAAATATTCGCCATTGGTTTACTGCAGCACAATAATGGATAATCATGTCACGAGGCTGAGTCTGACACAGATAGCAATCTGCTACAAGCTTATAGCCTATGGAGTTACTCCTTTAACAGGTAAAGGTGGAGCTAGAATGTTGATTGAAAGAAAGCCTGCTGCAGTCCATGTGAAAATTTCCACTGACTTCAATATGCTTTGAGTTTAGTGTATCTCCAGTGGAGTCCAACTGATGAAAGCAGCATTTGTATGCGGATGTGATTTGCTGTGTAAACATATGATGGAATATGCTTTCTATGGATTCTTTGGCTGGCAGCAAAGAATCTGGTGAACATTCGCCCCCTTCAGACTGCAGTTTCAGCGACTGGAAGTTTTGTTTTTTCTGAGAACTGTGTGAACAGAAGCTAAATGTCATAATAGCTCTCTAAACACTGCTGGCTGGTTTCTGTTAACATTTCTATTACCATGGCTTCTCAGATGGATTCACAACAATGCTGAATTCTCAGGGAGGCAGTAGGGAAAAAGACTGTTTTCCAGTGGGTGTCTTTTACTTCACAGCTTGTGTCACGGTGGAGATAGATTGATTTTTACAAAGAGACTCACCTATGGAGAGCAGAACGACTGAGGGACCCACGTCTGGCCAATAATATGCATGCAATAAACTTGTAGGCAGAATGAAAGCTGAATGCTATCTACCGTTGGCAAGAAATGGTCTAGAGAGGGTGGTGCATGGCTTATCAGAAAGGAGTGTTATGAGAACTGGCTGTGGATTTGTGTACTTGAATTTGCATAGATGCACACAGATAAATCCTTCTATGATTGTACCTTGGTAGACATAAGTAATCTGTCTAGTACGACCAAGAATCTTAATTTTTTAATTTTATACCTATAAAATATCTTTTTAAATGCTTCTCATTAGGAAAAAAATCTTCATTGTTTTCAGCCAGTCATTTCAGCAAAGCTATTGCAGCTAGTGTATTCTGTAAAAGAATTTATTTTGCATTTTGGCCAAGATATCTGGTAAAGCTTATTTGCACTCAGTGAAGACATAACACAGGGGACTGGGGTAGCATTAAGCTTTATCTCGAGGATTATTTGGAACTGACCTATCTTTTCTCTATTGCAGGTAGCCATAGTAGAGGGGCATTTCTAATAATAATAATTCCAGTTTTTGTAGATGCACTGCCTTTATACAAGTGAACTGACGTGGAGAAAAATTACCTCGTTCATAAATCAGGCTGCAAGATGCAACCTGGAAAAGGTCAAAGCGTGCCTCTTTCATACACACCTGGATAAGGCCAACAAAACAGAGAAAGCTGCCTACAGGGAATGAGTCTGCCCCTGGCTGTTGGATGCAGAGAAAAGCCTCTGATAATGCTGACCATTGCTTAAAGTTCAAATTACATTCTAACTATGAAAGAATAGGTATAGGTGCAAATTATATTGTTTCACAATACCTGTTCTCCTTCACTGGCACTGACAAGTTCTTCCGCTGAGGCAAAATTCTTCTTTCACGGGGAACAGCAGATTGCGGTTCTGACATCTTGCCTTCCCAGCATATACAGAATTAATCTCAACGTCTGACAGAAGCACTAAGAACTATCTCTGAAGGAATTAAAAAGCACAATCTTGGAAGCAAATGTACATGAACCACAGATCATAAATAATGTTGTCCCAAAGGAAAGAAGAATTTCTGAGAACTTCCATGGACTTTTCTGCTCCACAGACATAGTATTGCCAAATGATTTGCATTGCAGTAAGATGTGAAGTGCATATGTGTTCATGTGCTGTATAAAAGATATGCATTATGTGACAGTGCTGTAAGTACAATCTTGTGGTGCTCTCAAAACTGTCTGCTCTGTCTTACTCTACTTCTATAAATATTGTTCAACATTTTAGTTGTTAAACATTTTAGTGAGGCAGCAATTTCAGCGGAAAAGGAGAGTATCTATAGTTTGTAATGCACTTTGAGATTTACCATAAGGAGATGATAAATGCATTTGTATTACTTATACAAAGACAAAAATACACATTTGCATACACACACAGACGCACACATGTATATAAAAAAACCCACACATATCAAGCTAACAAAAAGACAATGATAAATTATCTAGCTTACTTTTATAATGATTGAATAATTTGAATATGAGACTAACATACTATTTAAAAAATAAAGCAGCACTATAAATGCTATACAGTGCTAGATCATTTGTTTTCAGCAATAAGTGTGATATGTTAGACTCTTTCCAGAAATTCACAAATGGCCGGTCCCTGTCCTTAGGTGACCACATGGCAAATTGACAAGTACGCAAAGGTTAGGAAAAGGATATAAACATTTTTTCATATAGTCTGTCAGAGAGAAATATTTTCACATATTTGATACATTTTGTATAAACTTGAGTATTTACTATTAGTCAAAAGTTCATAAATTAATCTTTATGCTTTCACTGCCAGAGACACTTGAAGGAAGCTTTGAGACCAGTTTCAGACTCTAGGAAGTAAAAAATTCTGCTGCCCAAAAGAGGCATAAAAATGCCAGTGTCACAAAATAAACTCTGCTAAAGTGATCAGACTGCAGAATGAAAAATCTAGTTCAGAAGTCAAAAATGTAATACCAAACCATGGCAGGACAGACTAGATATAACAACATTTTCAGCACCAGACAAAGAGCACAAATTGGCTCAGCGGCCGTCTTGAGGGAAATTCTTGTCTGCTCTGTAGTATCTCTGAGCAAAAGGACAAATGCTGGAAAGTGACAAGAGCTTGAGCTGCCTTCCAAAAGGTGTGTTCAGAAGGCCTTACACCCCACAAAATCTGCACGCAGAGTGCTGCCAGGGCTATTCTTAGTTTTGCCCTCTTCTGTGTCTTGCTGCTTTAATGGTTCAAAGCTCTTTGCTTTTTGTTTCTTCCAAACCTATGGTTAATTTCCCTTCCAGACCAGGATATTCCTAAAGTCCACTTTTAAAATTTTATGTTTTTTAAATGTCAGTATTTAAGAAATATAATAAAGTTATACATTTCCTGTCATTTCTTCTAGAATAAGCATAATTTTGCACATATTTCCTTTAAAATGTTATTTGCCAAAATAGTGACCTTGAGGGCAAGAGCCTCATCTATTCACGGAAATGTTTTCTTAACAGAAAACAAGGGTTCTGTGGTTTCATCCTGTATTGCAACCTTCCAGCCTAGGACCATCTAGGACAAAACAAAAGGAACAGAAAGCCTTGTTTACCTAAGGCAGCAACTGCTTGTAGCTGAAACATGAAGGTGACGTCTCCACTCCATTACAATGGCATGGCTTGTTATAAATTTGACATAGCAAAATATAAATGAATCATCACACAATTACTTTTGTTCGTAAAGACAAGCAAAAAATATCAGAAAAGTAGTGTCCTCAGCTGGCATTACTTGTAGACTGGCTGGCAGCCTCTGCAGAGAGAACAAGGAATACTAAAATACATTCAAAGGTGCTATTTCCAAGTCACTTTACAGATGTGCTGGCCAGGCAATGTGGGAAATGGCCCTTCCACTTGCCCATGACACCCCTATCAGGTTTAGAAGATAAAAGGACTAGGAGAGTTTCTTCTAAAGTGTTTGCTGTTGTAGATGTATTGACACAATTTTTCTCTGACAATCACAACATACGGACTCACTCCCAAAACTCAGAATGAAGCCTTGCACCATTTAAGATTGCCCTGCATTGCTAAGCTAGATGTTTCTGCTCTGTCAGGCAAGGGTAAGAGCAGAAAATAAATAGATACCGCCTTCTGCAGGGGTTGCAGGAAAGGATATACTTCTGTAAAGCTAAGGCATATTACCTCATCTAATTCTATACCACATTTTTAATCCAGTTTCTGCCATTGTTAGTTCCAGTAGAACTGCGCTGTAGACATCAAAGGCTCTAAATTTTGTCAGTCTTCAGGGTATCATACAAGCTACGGTCTTGCAATTCATCTTTAATAGTTGTTTACATGGAAATCAAACAGCCACGGAATTTCTTGAAAATAGCTGAGGACTCTTCCTAGCTCCTGTCCAGCACTCTCTTGTTTAAAAACAACTTCTGTGGCCATACATCAGCTATCACTGAGTGAGATTTAGAGCTGTAATAAAGCTGTTCACTGTTTCACTCTGGACACAGTTTTCTTATTCATGTGCCCCAGGTCATAACTACTAAAATATATACTATCTCTTATTGCTGTGGCCTGGAATTTATTAACAGTATGCAACAGTAATTTACAAGGAACCTTCTCACTTTTATTCCTCTCTCAGGAATAGGCTGGGCACCTCTACACACAGCTGTCTGAACTTGAATCATTTTCAGATAAAAATATTATTTATGCTTTAAAGTGTCCTAGGAGCCTCCTAGGCAGAGTTGTAGATAGTTAGGATCTGCCCATTTTCACAAGTGGGGAAATCAGGCACAATTAATAATGGAAAATTTCAGCCCAGATCTGCATTTAGGTGAACCTGGACCACGCATATGCACACACAAAGTTTAACTAGCTGCTTGGGAAGTCATTGGACCTTCAGCATGATCACTTCAGAAAAATGCTGAACTTTCACACTGTTTCTGCTAAACATGTTTATTCCTGTGTTCCAGTTTGTTCCTTTTTCAAACATCCCTTAGTCCGACTATGCTTTTTCCAAAGTTCTATATTGTTGATTTGTATTTTGGACATCAAGAGTTTTAGCTCAGTTATAAGACACACTGTTCCAAGTAAGCATACTTTGACACAGGATACAATCCAGGATGGAATATATGAAACCTGGACAGTCACATCAAAGGGTACTCAGTAAATTCAGTCCTTTAACCTTATGGCTTTCAGCATTTTTAATTATACTTTATGTGTTAGGATCTTTGTGCATTCACTCTGTAAAGGGATGCTGTATTTGGGGCAAGAGATAATCCTAGTCCTAGTGTAACAGGACTCACACTCTGCTATCAAAGCTTTCAGTATCACCGGCTAAATTCAAGAGCTTACTGTGTGTATTCATCCAGTTTTGTTAGGGTCTCTAGGATGAAAGGCACTGCAGAAAAGCAAAACTCTATCACTATTTTTTTAATACCAAGCCAGAAAGGCTAGTAGGACTTATACAAGGTTTAAATTTGACAATGATACCATTTTGTCCTGTTTTGGTTTGAACTAACATGTGACTGCAGAACTTAAATTATCTTTAACTTGCCAATCTATGTGTAAAAAGACCCAAATAGATTAAATTAAAGTTTATTTTTAGTTTTTCTCTAGCTCTTTAAAACAGAGAAATACCAGAAAATCTAAAATTTAAATTAAGACTTTTTATGTGCTTGTGGGAGAAAGTAAGAGACACGCAACTGGAACAAGATCTCATGGTATTAAATTACAGTCATACTATACAGTAATGAGCAACCTGGTCTAGTTGAAGATGTCCCTGCTCACTGCAGGGGGGGTTGGGCTAGATTACCTTTAAAGGTCCCTTCCAACCCAAAGCATTCTATGATTCTATAATTATAATTACCTAATAATGGCGTATCAGACAAAAATACGTGTTCAATGTTTTTAACTGAAAGTTTGTTTAGAATAACCTATGGGCTTATAATCGAGGTGAATAAACCTGAAGTCTCTATCACAGACAGACTGGCATTTTACTGGCACTGAAATGCAAGGTTTCTATGGCAATAAAAAAGAGATCATTTCTGACCATAGATTGCAAGCAGCTGGGTAACAGCAAGAGCCCCACATAGAAGAGAGGTGGAATATTTGTTAGGGCAGAAAGGTAACTCTGGAAGGTTAGCTTCACATATGTGTGTGGTCTTGTCCCATATTCCTATTAGGTTTTTAAAATGGCTCATTTTGAAAAATTCTAAAGCTTAGGTGAGAATTACAAAGTGATACCTACTGACAGTTCACCAGTGAAATGCAACTATCATGGAAGGAAACAGGCCATTCTATGCCCCCAGGGATAAGCAATTTTAATGAAAGTGAGTGGTCAGGGCAACATTTTTAGATACAGAGTTTCCAAATTAAAATCAAAGATTTTTCTAGGATAATGGACAGATGCCTATCAAGTAAACACTGCAGACCAGAAAATAATTGACCTAATACTCATCAGGCGACCAGACACAATATTTGAAGTGTCATATAGCTAAATGAAGTCATTTCACTTTGAGAGATAAACAGTTCAGAGAATAAAGAGGCAGAAGCCCAGACAGACCTTTTTTCTGAGAAAATTAACAGAAAATGAAAAAGCTGTTACAGGTTACTCTGTTTACTTTCAGTAGTAGGAACTGACAAGAGTCACGGCTACAAAGCAAAAAGAATGGATCTGCTTCATGCATTAGAAGGTTCCTTTGAAACCTTTTTTATTTTTCTAAAGAAAAGTTTGTCAAAACATAATGTTTTTAATTACTTTCAGAGATATTTTTTGTGTTTCACTTAACAGCTGTCTCTTGCTCAATCATTTAAAAAACCAGATGAACTCTCCTAAAAAACATTCTGCTCAGAAGCAATTTTTATATATCACATATTCTCCGTTCTTTTATTCCTTGACAGTTTCAGTGCTTTGAACTTTGGAATGGAAATAGGATGATTGCTTCATAAAACAGGTTTTTGTTTCTGCCACTTATTTTCCCATTTGCACAATAATTCCTTGGATTTAGGAGCAGGATTAGGCTTAAAGTATCTCTAAAGAGTACTTAATAAAGCAATAACATGAGAAAAATCTACAGCACTGTCAACTGCAAGCATTTCATTCCCCAAAACAGGCAGCATGGGATAGACTTAACCAGAGGAAGAGCTGTGTTCTACTCTTTGTGTACAGAAATTCCTTTATCAACATAACCTGTCATCACAATAGACAGAATATAAAACTTTGGACCTTCTAACAGCTTCTAACAGGAGCCTGAAGAATCAGTGTCAAGGAAAGAATTCAGGACAAAATTTTCATGCAGTGTTTTGTATCTCATACTCTTTGAAAAACACTCTATGTGCCTCCTTCAAGAACCACGTCAGTGTCCTGGGTTTGGCCAGAACAGGGTTAATTTTCACCGGAATCCAGGAAGGGGCACAGCCGGGGGGTGGGGGCTGACCCCACCTGGCCAAACGGAGCCCGG
>Ga0065711_1031895_pt1 | contig 28482 bp, 13 predicted proteins | sample Hoacrofraction12_FD_59098 | JGI IMG/M metagenome (GOLD analysis project Ga0065711, IMG submission 59098) | Hoatzin crop microbial communities from Cojedes, Venezuela - Epithelial fraction 12 v2 (version 2) | ecosystem: Host-associated > Birds > Digestive system > Esophagus > Crop | place... | reverse complement strand
TCAAGACCCGCCTGGACAAGGTCCTCTACAGCCTACTGTAGGTGACCCTGCTTCGGCAGGAGGGTTGGACTAGATGACCCATAGAGGTCCCTTCCAACCCCTACCATTCTGTGATTCTGTGATTCTGGTCAGTAAATTAGTACTAGTAAACTTTAGTCCCGAGCCTGCCCAGCCCACTGCTTTTACTCTGTCCTATTTCTAGACTTTTTTTGTTGTTCTTCTAGACCAGATGGTCTAGATAACTCTGAAAAGTTCTAACAATTTGTCTTAGAAGGCAGAAGCACAATAAAGCATATCTGCTTCTGTATGGTCTCAGATTTTCTCTACAGTACTTTTCTCTGAAATCAAGATTTTCAAATTAATGAAAACTAACGTTCTAACTTCCAATGTTCCTTCAGACTCATATGTTATGATTGGGGCCAATCTTGTGTTTAGCCACATATTTTCTCCTTCTCAAACTGTTGAAGACATATTGTGTAATATTGGTGATATTTTTCCCCATTTCAGGTAATTGCAGAAGTGAATGTCTTAGCCTGAGTACCCTGTTGTTACACATAATGACTTAGATGATGCAGAGAGTTAAATTGGATAACTATGAAGAATGCAGTACTCTTCCACACAGACTTTACAGGTGACCTTAACCTCATATCCTCTAAAGGAAGGCAGACCAAAACAAACTAATTTATACTTATGGGATTAGAAATCATCTAAAGCAACAATATAAGCTAAAACCACAAGAACATAGAGTCAGGCTGAAACATCATTAAACAGTATCTTGCATGAACATAGATGAGGGGCAGAACTTCATATACTTCAGAAATATTTTTTAAAAAAGCAAAAATTTGTGTCTGAAAAGAGAAAGCCAGGTATGTCTTCATTATGCTAAGTAATCTGAAGAAATAGAGGTGTTACCCTCTGGAATAAACATTGTATATTGAATCGCAGTGTAACAGCTCTTTTACAGTTATTTATCAAAATGTTACCATCTGAATTCCAAGCATTCATAAATAGCTGTCCTTAGCAAATCCTTAATGTCCTCTGACCATAAAATAATTAGAGATAAGTGTTGTGAAGAAGGATGAAACAGAACCAATGGGATTAGGAGCACGGTCAAAATGGCCATGGTGAATTCTTCCAGCTGAAGAAAACATGACAAGGCAGGCTTTACATAGGAGTGCATAAGGAAAGAGAAACTGAGGCAGACTAAAATGATAATGGAATCCTGTAATTCACATTAAATGAAAGAAAAAAACCCCTAAAGCTATTCAGGAAGGAGAAAAAGTGTCTACATTAGACAAAAACACAAGCGAAAGGGGAATGATGCTGTATTCTGTTTGCTTGCAGCACACAGTTGTCCGTGAATACTGAATGCATAACTATCAATAGCTCAAACACAGGAAAGTTGCAAACGTACTGATGACGCAGAGCAAGATTTAAAGCAGTGCTAGATCAGTCATACTCACAGATTTTGGACCACCTCTTACCTGCCCGTACTGGAGGAATGAGAACATGCCAGAATCAGTGGCTGCAGGTACAAACACACTGGCTGCTGCCAGAAATTAGGATTAGTTAACAGTTTCCAGCCAGTATAAAATATTTAAAGCTGGTTATTATAGTTTAATTTTGCTCTTCAGAAACAAAATTGCTGCTGCTAATGGCTACTGCTTAATACTTTGAGGCTGCTTTTCAACACTTTTGTAATCCTCTGGGGAGCACTGATCTACACTTTGCAAAATGATGAAAGGGACTGGCTATGCAAAGTCACAGGGTGTTTGTTGTACATCCTCAATTGTACGTACCCATTCCAACTGCAACCTATATGCTTTTCTTGTTAGTCATGTTTGTCACGTGAGTGTCTAACAAGCAAAAATGATGAAGGAGCTGTAAATGACACTCAGGTGCCACTAAAGACAATCATGAAATTTACACAAACGTAAAAATGTAGGTGTGCAAAATTTGGATAGACAAATTTTCTATGATACCTGGTAGTGCCAGGTTTTACTACACAGATTTGAGAATTTTCTGTTATTTATTGTTAAGTCTGAGCACTCACTGTTTTTTACATTTCTGGAACGTTAAAGTAAAAACTAAAAAAGTGACTGGTGAAGTAAAAGTGGTGTAAATGAACTTCTCTGAGATAGTACAGATGTATTTTTAAAGTACTGATTCAAGCTTTTGAACAGACAAATTCTTAACACAGCATAATGTAGGTAGTCATAATTCTGTTCTACATGCTTTACCGAGAGATTCCAAGTGACATAATGCAGAGAAAGTGTTGTGGTTTATCCCCAGTTGGCAAAAAAGAACCACGTGGTTGCTTTATCACTCCTCCCTCCTGGTGGGGTGGGGAGGAGAATCGGAAGAAAAAGGCAAAACTCACAGGCTGGTATAAAGACAGTTTAACAGAACAGCAAAGGAGGAGAACAATAACAGCAATAATACTGATAATAAGAATATACAAAGCAAGAAATTACACAGTGCAATATTCTCACTGCCCAATGCCCAGATTGCTCCCGAGCAGTGACTGCCCTCCTCTGGCCAGGTTCCCCACTTAAGTCCTGAGCATCATGTCACATGGTATCAAACCTCCTGTTTGCTTGGCCAGTTCAGGCCAGCAATACAGGCTGTGACCCCTCCCATCTTCTTGTGATAATTATCCCTATCCCAGCCAAATCCAGGCCAGAGAGTTAGGATTGTTAAGGATCAGGAAGTCAGAGCTGTGCTTGGACACAACCTGACTGTGTAGTGTCCACTGCAGCAGACAAAAATAAAGCTGCAGTATCATATGTGAGTGCCCACTGGGCACAGTTCAGCAGACTCATACACGTTGATTTGCTGTTTGATGCTGAGCAAGCCTATGATGTCCAAAGTAGCTGTTATGTGCTGTGCTCCTTTCTATATGCAATTAGGTGTCATCCCATAGTCCCCGTATCTATGAGTAATGGAAAACAGATGTCTGGGTTTTTTCTCAGAAATTCAACATCGCTTTTGTGTATACAAAATTTCACTGTTGGAGGGGAAATTTCTGACAAGTAACATAGCAGGAAATGGGTTATCTGCGGCTATAAGTCTAATTACAATTTTGCTGAGTAGTGATTTTTCTTTAAAGACAGTTTTGTGGTGATGAAGTCAGAGGATCATGAAAGGAAGCTTTCCTTTCTGCAGGCAAGTCTGGATTCCAGGCTATCAAGCTTTTGAATCAGGATAACTCACTTTATACACAGTCCTGAAAATCTAGCTGAGGGAGCAACATCTTCCTGAACTGAAATTGCAAACTATATACATGTATATACATATATATATATATGTAAAAATGCCAGTCAAATGGAGGACAAAAATCAGTGCTTTAAAAGCAGAGGGGAAGTTTTGGAATTATCCTAGAGTCACAGACAGTTTAAGATTGCACGTTGCTGGCAGATAGTATCGACAGTGTCACGATGCAAAGACACTGTTAGCTGTCACAGAGTCATGCAATAGCTGAGGTTGAAAGAGATCTCTGGAAGTCATCTGGTCCAGCCCCCCTGCTCAAGCAGGGCCACCTAGAGCTGGTTGCCCAGGACCATGTCCAGATGGCTTCTGAATATCTCTAGGGATGGAGACTCCACGGCAACCCTGCGCAACCTGTGCCAGTGCTCAGTCACCTGCACAGTGAAAAAGTGTCTCCTGATGTTCAGATGGAACCTGCTCTGTTTTGGTTTGTGCCCATTGCCTCTGGTCCTGTCACTGGGCACCACTGTAAAGAGCCTGGCCCCATCTTCTTTACACTCTCCCATCACATATCTACATGCATTGATGAGATCCCCCTGAGCCTTAACTTCTCCAGACTGAAAAGTCCCAGCTCTCACAGCCTTTCCTCCTAGGAAAGACACTCAAGTTGCTAAATCATTTCTGTGGTCCTTCACTGCACTCTCTTTAGTATATCCATATCTGTTTTGTACTGAGAAGCCCAGAACTGGAAACAATAATTTGGTGTGGTCTCATCAGTGCTTACGAGAGGGGAAGGATTACCTCCTTTGACCTGCTGGCTACTCTGCTCCTAATGCAGCCCAGGATACTGTTGGCTTTCTTTGCCACATGGGCAAAAAATTGTTGGCTCTAGTCCAACATGACATCCACCAGCCCCCATGAACTGCATGATGTTCCTGTCATTCCACTTCTTCAGCAAGTTGAGATTTCTCTAGATGGCAGTATGACCCTCAGGTATATCACACATCTCTTGAGCTTGGAGGAGGTGATCATTAAATAACAACCAGCTTTCCTGAACCCTTCTTCCCTCTGGACTCTTATTGCATGGGACTATTTCAAGTAGTGAAGAGGGCAAAATCTGCTCTATTGAATCCCAAGGTTATTAACTTGCTTTTTTCCCTGTTTCCTTCTCTCAAGAACTCATACCTACTCTAGGCAAGGCTGTCTTTGACCTTTACATCCCCAAACACTGGAGATGACTATGAGCCGGTGGTTACGAACCACTGGGCTTATTAAGAAATATATTATAAGTAGCACAAAAAAAGTAACAGAAGCAGAATGAAACATTCCTCAAGGTTTTTCTTTGTCTTGGTGGAAGTGCCCTTAGCCTTCTAAAACACTTCTTTATGAAATGAATAAAAAAAGAGACTTCAGATATGTCTAGGCAAGACATGTACATGTAATTTCATCCACCTTGTAACAAAACAGAGAACCAGAACCCTTGCAGTAGATCCTTGAGATTCTTCAGTCATTCATATCTATAGCTCTGATATATGTATGGGGGAAGCCACACAGTTACAGAAACAGTAGGGACATGCTGAAGTTCTCATCAAAGGTTTGCACAGAGGGTGCTGTACAAAGAAGAGAACATGCCAGAGAAAAAAACTTGTAGATGCTTCTCAACTCTGTAGCATTCCTGAATTTGTTTCTTGCTGGAGTTTTTCTGTAGCAGTGTGTTTTACATGCTCACCCACAAACAAAAATTTGAGTGACTTTTCAATTTGTTTTCATATGCATCTCAATGTCTTTTTATCATGTATAAGAAGCGTGGTTGACCTCTTTCAGTATGGTCGCTAGAGAAAGTCATCCTGAGCTATTTCTCCACTGATGTCTAACTCAGCATTCCTGATTGTTCTTAAAGTTAAGAAACAAGAAAACAAGACTGGATATACTAATAGGTTAGTCAAAGAAGGATCTGTCAAATGCACATAGTTTCGTTCTGACAGCAAAAATTGTCTGAAAACCCACCACTGGTTCCCCAGAACAGGTGATCTGAATCTGCATGTCAATAAGAAATTTGTCACTACCTTCAGAGAGGTAAAAGAAGATTATTCTATGGCTTCCTGAAAGCTTTTCTTATCCACACCACAACTTTCTTTGAGTTCAGACTTGCCCCCATTAAATCTGAGATGTCCTCACTTTCATGACTGTATAGCTGTCTTTACACTCCACAGCTGTAGACTATGGTTTGTGAAAGAGAAGTATAAATTTTCTCTGATGTGTTTTTAATTTACAGCATACAGAGATTTTAATTACATAATTGTTTAATTTTCATTCCACCACCTTAATTGCTATACTTTGGTAAGCATTTGCTAAGTGTTAGATTTTTTTCTTTTTTCCACCAGATTAAATATATTTTTTTCTAATTTATTTTACTTTGTTTCTGTACTGCACCCTTCCCCTTTCAGAATTATCTCCTTGCTCCGAGCACACAGCTATACAGCTGTTACAAATATCTTTTCAGATAGCAAAGATCTAAATTTCTAGGAGCCTTCCAATTATGTAAGGCATTTTCCATTCCCAGCTGAATTCAGATGCATCCTCTCACAAAGAAAGCAGTGTCTTTATCCTATGGAAGACTGACTTGTGCTTTTGTCATCACTTTCCCTGAAATAAAAATAAAGAAGTAATTTTTATTTTTCCTCCAATGGAAAAAAATCTGTAATGACCTCTAAAGATGGAAATTTCTCTCTCAAGTGTCTCTCTCAAATTTCTGTGTAGTGCACTCAGTGTCCCCTCTCTATGCTTTGCAAGCCACAATATCATTCCTGTTCCTAGAATTTGTTTACTGTCTTGGTCAAAAGTTCAGATTCAAGTTCCTAGTCTACTGAGGCAGATGCTCTAGCTAGAGGTTGCTGATATGTCCCATTTTGCAATCCAGTCTGATGTTGATGTGGTAAACTTCAATGAAAAGGACTATGATTCCAGTGAATTTGTGTTATAACAAACCATTGTGAATCCATTGAGAATTTCCTCTATTAAAACAAAAAAAAAAATCAGTTTGCTTCAATTAGGAAATGTTGGGGATTTTATAAAAAACAGCTAGGTATTTTTTTCTTTCTGCCTTGTGTTGCACTGAAAAATACTGTGTCTACTTCTACAGTGCCATAATAGCTTTACTTTTTAACCCATTCAGTTTAAAATTCCTGTCTGGTTTATTACTGAACCTGAGCCACAGTTCTTTCTATTTGCCTCTGAACATTTTATATTTTTCTGGATTTAAGATGTTTGGAATCACTCACAGAGAAAATGAGAAGTGCTGTTAATAGGAAAGGTACATTTGTGCAAAAGAACAAATATTACATCCTGCCACCCAAGGTCATTGCAGAGGGGGGTGACACTGACTGCAAATGTCTCAAAAAGGCTTAGGTTCAAGCAAAAGAAAGAAACTCAGCACAATGAGCAAAAATGCACCCTCATCTTTCAGGGGATAAATCAAACCTCCCTGCTACAGGGGATGGGTTGGAGCACCCTGTGTAGCCTATAGAAGAACTTCATCTAAGTGCTCTACAGGGCAGAGAGAGCAGAGGCAGCAGCACTTTTTCAGTGTATTCCAGACGAGGTTTTCCCACAGCTAGATGCCTTCACATCACTCTGTGTGGGTGCTGTATGCACACCTATTGCTGGAGGAGGGAAACCCTAGCGGAGTGATGTGGAACTTTGCTTCATTAGCCCAAGCCTGTGCTGAATCCACTGTATACTGTAGAGCAATAATGGCTCAATTTCACCGCCATAACTGTACAATATGGATGTTCAGTTACCCTCTTCTTCTCTTAGATGTTCAACTACAAAGCTTATAGATCCATCAAGAAAAACTTCTGTGTCACACGGTTGGTGACACCAGTGAATTATGTTCTGCATTAGCATCTGTATCCAACTCTCATACTTTCTGATGTGATGAAGCTGGGACGTACATATGGGATCGAAATCACAGAACTGTCAGATGTGGAAAATGGAAGTCTTGGGGACAGAATTAAATGCTAGGCAGTGTCCAGAAGCTCACATCAGGCCATCTAGTCTCACAAAAATTTTGCAAAATCAAGCACAACTCACTGGAGCACACACACGAGGTGGGCAGAATAATCCAGAAGAAAAATAGGGGACAGAATGTAACATCATGATTTAGAAGGGACTTATGAACTTTGGGATCCAATTCATACAAAGAAGATAAAAAATCTCTATTTTTGTCTCAAATGTGGCAGCACCATGCCAGTATTACCTACATATAGTACAGATTCATTGCATAAGAATAAAGTGTTACCATCTAATTCTGTTGGAAAGTGTTGATATTTGTAAAAATCCAAATTCTTGCTTGTGTATCAAAATAGACAATGAAGTCTTTGGAAAGCCTACCCTTACATTTTATGCTGATATTAACGCATGATATTATAGAAAGAGCACCATTATTGTCCATAGCTATTTTTGTTAGCTCACCATTCTGAAGAAAACAACTGCACAAAGGACTACCTGTAATTCATTTTTAGAGAGCATTTTGCAGCTTTTTCTGAGGATCTTTTAAGGACAAATAGTTTATATATACTGAAAGATGTTCCTGTGTTACAATTTTTAGATTGTATCATGCATTACAGTGTTGAGAAGACATTTAGTGAATTGTTTAACATGACATCTTCCAAGAACAGGTAGTTAACATCCAGATGCAAATCTCAGCTTTTCTACTGAGATCCACTTCTCATAATTTTGATATATTCCGTCCCTATGTGCTTTGAACATCTTGCTGGTAGCCAAGCCAGTAACCATGTGGAATGAGAAAAATTGGTTTATAGAGCGTTCAGTGCATCAGTTTAGTGCTCCGTCTTCTTACAGTATCAGCACTCCAGGAGATCTTGGTTTCAGTTTTACATACGAGGTTGTAGTCTAAGGGGAAAAAATTATTTTATCTTTTCTGCCTGTCAGCACATACAGAATCTTTACTTCATCGTACTAGAAGAGACAGGAAGAATACAGCTGTCTCAAATCTTTGAATTTATAACCAGTTCTTGTTTACAGTGGTTACTGTGAGACTGCCATTGCATTTTGTGGTTAAGCAAAACAGTGAGACAACTTTTCTAATTTCTGCAGTTGCTGGTTTGCTACATTTATAACACTGGTTATGAGTATCGAAAGGTCAAAGTCATGAGAATACGCTATTAGAAGACAGAAGGTATCATTGCATAAGAGACATTCTCCACACAGAATTTTCAGAGACAGACCACTGATGCCATTATCTAGTAGGAGTTATGGAAGAAGAGAGGAAACAGTAGCTTGTCTTTAACAGTCATAACTACAGTAAGTGTTCAGACAAAGGTATCTATACCTAAATGCACCTTTTGCTTTTGCAAATGAAACAGTTTAATGTCTCCTTCCTCAAGCAAGGTGGATTCCAATACAGGTTTTGAGGCAGTCAAGTGACAGTTAAAGTTAAAAGTAATCTTAATGCTGTCTTGTTTTTTTAGGTAAGACTAGCTTGTAGGCAAGAAAAACTAACCGTTTTAGTTTTAATTTTTATCTGGTGAAGCATGAGGTGTCTGACTCCTCTGTCCCACATCAGTATTGAAGCCCCTGTCTCACATCAGTATTGACACCTCATGTGTGCCCTGCATGTTGAAGCTGGTATTTTGAAGTCCCTGATGTGCCACCTGGAGACGAGTTATTGGAAGAATCTAGTTGAGGAAGTAGCATCTTACGGTGACTAATTATTGCCAGAATGTACTGGTGGCTGTACCTGCATTCCAGATCTCTTGTATATCAGGACTGTTAATATGAAGATAATTTTTTAACACTTTAAAATCGGTAAACAAGGCTCTATGTACTTACTCTGCAGTAGGAGTAGCTGGTTTTAGTTTAGTGGGACTTGCTATTAATACACTTTACCTAATCCGAAACATGTTAGCCTTCTGAATACATAACTTTGCATGGATCTTCAGAAGCAGATCTTGTTGATGGAAGAGGAACAATCTGTTAGAAAGAGGAAAAAAAAAGAGCCGTTGTGCCAAACATTAGGCTTGTTACATTAATCAAATGTATCACTGTTTACAGTTGGCCAAAAATAGCTGAAGATTTGACTAGGAAGTGTAAGCAGAGTGCTATGAAAATGGAGACAAAGAGACAGGGTGTTGTGAAATCCAGTGAACTTCAGTCCAGAGTGATCTCTAGAATAGCGATGAAGCTTCAGAATTTAGATCAAATTTACAGTCATTGATTTTTAACATAGAAAGTAGTCATCTGTCTCCACTTGTGTACAAGTTCTGTATGTATTTTCATCCATACATCTGAATTTGGTTAAGGACATGTAGAAGTGAGAAAGTGAATAAATAAATAACCTATTAATAATCAAAAAATGGCCCTAAGCATCTTGGGTAAAGGCAACAGTAAGTCCTTAGTTCCCAGTAAAGTGTAAGACTATTTCTTACAAACTAACAAACAAACAGAATGTTGTGTTATAATGTGGTTCTAAATTAGAAGACAGCTGGACTTAGAGTGCTGTTCGCCTTACAGGTTTAATTTTCCTTTCTGTATTGGCTATCTTGGTTTTACTTAGCATCATGTCACTCACAGCGCTTGGGCTTTCCTGATGGTGTACAATATCACTTGCAATGTTTGTGCAAGAAATGAGGAAAATCCTTGTTATCTGTGTTACATGCAAATGCTAAGGGCTCTGGAAATGCAGAAAGCTAGTGTTTAGTCACCTAGTTCTGATTAATTTTAATTGGAATGGCGTGCTTCAGTTACTCACCTTTTACGCTTTGCCACTCTCTACTAAAAGATTCATGTGGTGGCTGTGGATCAGAGAAACTGACAAAAAAAAAAATCTAATAGCAATCATTTCTAAGCCCATATATAATCTGTGACCTTTAAAATGAAAACTAGCACCACTCAAGTGGCCAGGTAAAGAAACAATTTTGTCTTTCTCCATGTCTAGAGTCCAGCTGTCCCTATTGCCACTGAGATGACTCTCAAAAGCACTCACCATTCTCCTTAGAAAGAAATGTCTACCGTGCAAATACAGAAATGGTACTGAAAAATAAATCAGAAATAACTGAAAATTGGAAATAATTTAGAAGCTACTTTTTGCTCTGAGAAAATATCACAATGTACCAAGCGACTTTCACCTGAAATTTCAGTTTTCACAATTTCTTAGTCAAATGCAAGCGTGGCTTTGGTCATGATAATAGCAGATCACAAATGACTCATTCTTGAAAACACAGTAGTGTAGGTAGATCATGGTCTTACAAACATTAAAATGAAAGGGCCTTTGCCTGCATCAACAGCAGGATTAAATACTTAGAGACAGATTAAAAAAAAATCCCATGGAATTGAGTGAACTTTGGCTCAGGCTCACAATAAGGAAGAACAAAATATACAAATGTTCATTTAGATAGAAGGAAAACATCAGTCCTGTCAGTTTTGCTGTAGGTGTACAGTCATTCATGCTTTACTGAAAGATGTTGTTAAAATATTTTGTAAGAATTTTTTGCATGTGTTAAGATTAATTTTAAAGTCTTTGTGTTTGATCTAAAAATTGTCACTTCTATATTCATGAGTGATTTATGAATTATATTTGGTGCTATTAATTCCCTGTATTTTATCATAAATACGTAGGTAAGTGGTAGGAAGCAGATTCCACTTTATATTGAGCAGAAATCTGGAATCTTTCCTCTTCCTATAAGTTTGTTTTACCTATGAGTAGGACAATAAATTTGAATAGATTATTCATGAAGCAGTAGACATCTTTGCACTATTAGCAGTTAGTGCACAGTCTCCTCTTACCTGGTTGAAATTTGTTACTTGAACTACCTGGGTGATGACATAAAACTAGTGATTTAAAAACAGATATGCACAGCCCTGGAAGTTCAGGGAGGAAACACCTAAATTAACCATCAGGAAAGAAAGATAGATATTTATTTCACTAAATTTATTTCTCTCTGGAATGAAAAAACCTTTTTGAAGAGTACAGGGAAGGTAACAATTTCTACATGGAATTTTTAGCTCCGATTGTCAGCCACTATATCAAATACTGCATCCACTGGCAAAGTAGAAAAAAACCAACTACGGCTTTGTTGTGTCTTTTATCTCCCTCCGTTCTTCACAAATGAACAGTTTTCTACCTTTCCAAAGACACTATATAGAAACACAAATAAATTGGAATAGATGTTGAGAATACTGCTGAGGTTTTTGAAAAAATTACTCGTGGTACTTAAATTCTCAACGTTAGATGATTTTGTTTTTAATCCATGAAACTATTTTTAAAACTCATTTTTTTCAAGAATCATGACCTTTGTCTGTTTTGAATACATTTTGTACTCCTATGACCCAGCTAAGATTCATAGGCTGTTGCTGCTAATGAGGCCTACAATTGTCTCCTATTGTTTTTAAATATAAAACTATCATCTCTTTCTAAATTGTTGAATACATTTCATCACAACACTGCATACTGATGCACACACTGTAAAGGCTCTGTTCTCACACTGGAAAGGAATGGATTAATTAAAAGTATTAGGGATCCAAATGTCAACTCTAAAAATATTTGATATTTTTTCTAAGTCCTAAATGACAATTTCTATAACTGATGATTAAAATTATCAAAGCTATATGGGATATGGAATATATTTTTGGACCATATTATCTCTGTGTCATGGTTCAACCCACAGTAGACAACCAGGACCAGACAACCACTCGCTCACCCCTCCCTTTCCCCTGCAGTGGGATGGGGAGGAGAACTGACGAAAGGTAAAACTTGTGGTTTGAGATACAGACAATTTAATAAAACAGCAAAGCAAAATGCTAATATTACTACTACTACTACTGAATATGAAAACCAAACAATAGTCAATACAATTTTTTTCTCACTGCCTGATGGCCAACTGTGTAGCTAGTCCCTGAGCAGTGACTGTGGAACATGAAACTTGTGGATTTTGTGAATTTCGCAGAACCCCCCGAAAAAGACTGACTTCCTGGAAAAGTTCAAAAGCCCGATAAAAAAAAGAGTAATGGAAAAAAGAACTCCTGTCCCCTGGCCAACCCCCATTTGTAAACTGAGTATGATGTCCATGGTATGGAATATTTCTGTTGGTCAGCTTGGGCTGTCTGGCTGGCTGTGCTACCTTCCAGCTCCTGCACACCTGCTCCTTAGATGAATATGGGAGACTGTAAAAAGTCCTTGATTTTTTAGCAACTACTAAAAACATCAGTGTTGTCAGTATCCTTCTTGTTCTAAATCCAAACCACAGCAGCTACTGAGAGGATAATTGAGTCTATCCCAGCTGAAACTAGGACACTCTGTCATTGCAAGAAATAGAAACAATTGCAGTGTTCACAGAGTGGTATGCCATTAATTAGTGATATAATCATGTGCCCTCATTGTGGTGGACCATATCAAAGACTTTACAGAAATCCAAGTAGATGACATCTGTAGCGCTTCAGTTGTTCACTAAAGCAATCACTCCAATGTAGAAGGCCACTAGATTAGTCAGGCACAATTTCCCCATGGTGAAGCCATGCTGGCAGTCTCTAACCACCTCCTCCAAGTTTTCCATATGCATTGACACATCTTCCAAGAGGATTTGTTCCATGATCTTACTGGGCACAGAGGTGGGGCTCATTGGTCAGTGTTTCCAGCATCCTTCTTTTTACCTTTTTTAAAATGGGTGTGATGCTTCTCTTTTTCCAGTCACTGGGGACTTCACCTGGCTGCCACGACAGTAACAGTGTCTTCATCAGTCTCATATTTCTGCATTTTGAGTAAAATAATTCAGAATAATTGATCACTCAGATTGGAGAAAGGAGGGCAAGAAATTAAGCAGCAAGGATGGGCCCAATTTTAAAAAACACAGTAGTCAAAACGTAAACAAGAGGCTAATAAAGAAATAATAATGATTTTCCAGTAAGGCTAGGGAATGCATACAGCCCCATCCAAAGCAGAACAAATATTATTATCAGCCCAATCAGTGAAACAACAAAACATGTACACGCATTTTATACACATGCACACATACACAGATGCATACATACACACATAGACACAGACACATACAGATACTCACAGAGATACACAGAGATATTCATGCACATTTATTTATTTATTTATATACTTAAGTATATGACTGTATGTCTGAATATGCACACATGATTGCCTATGATAAATTCACAGTTGGAAAGTCTACAGAAATCCAAGAATAACAAATAATTATAGGAAGTCTTATATTTTTCTTTATATTCCTCACTGCTGTAAATGTCCCATGTTCCCACCTTATCTTGTTACCACCACAAAAGCCATCTTACATTTTCACTATCCTACTCCTTCCATTCGCTCTTTGTCCAGTTTCATCTCTCCCTCTCCTCTTATTTCTGATGATGATGTCTCTTGTTCACTCAAAGAAGCATTTTTATCCTTCCCCACAGATTAAAACAGGGGTGGTGCCAAGGTGTCAAGATTTTCACCCCATGTAGGGCAAGATGTAGAAAGGCAGCATGACTCCAAACGGGAGGATGCTCCACTTCACAGTTCTCCTCTGGCACGCTGCTGGCTGGGCTGGTGCTGGGAGTAAAGCCCTTATCTCCTTTCAACAGTTTTTAGACACCTAGCAAAGGGGAAAGCAGCCAGGCAGCAGCAGTCTTGGCTTTAGGATCTGCTTTGCTCTCCTTTGTTCTCTGCTCAGTCTAGACCAGCCTGAAACAACACCTCCTCTATACTCTTGAGAAGATGTACATACACTTGCATCAGAGTAGCTTTGGCTCGCTACACATTACAACACACCTTGTACATGTAGGCGGGTAAATAGAGGTGGAAGTGACGAGAATCTTGCACAATTTCAGTCTGAATGTGTTTGCATGTCTTTGTAGATGAGGATTGTCCAAGCCAGCCTCTGTGCTGGCCAGAAGAAACAGCTCACTCCTAGTTACACTCATGGTTTTCTAAGCTGTAAAAGGCACTTTCGTTTCTTTGCAACTTCAGGCTGGGTCCTTAACTTTTTAGGATGTGTTTTGTGTGGTTTACTGCAATGCTTGTTTCACAAACTGCCCCTTTTTCAGTATTAGAAATGCAAAAGTATGAAAGGGTGGTAGACTCAGCTGACAATAAAGCGGGATTCCTACATGCTGTCCCATAAGCTGAAATACCCATATATGCACCAGCAGGGAGACGAAGACTTGCAATTTTCTTTGCTAGTGACAGCACATTTCAAAGACAGTTAAAGGATAAATGTGAGATTTAAAATTAGCAGCAATGTATTAAAACAAGTGTGGCACTCTGCTCAGATGTCTGCCATAAAGTTAATTGATTTTGGTAGTTGTGATAACACTTTACAACACTAGTAATTACACTGAAGTTTTAAGTGGGATATGAAAGTACTTACACACACACAAGCACAGTGAAAAAGGATAACTGGTGGAGACACGTACATGTATATACTTGTGGGTGTGTATGCATGTGTGTACATACGTGTGCATGGAGAGACACACAATGACACAAGTATAAAGACATTCCTAAAATTTCAGTGGTGGAGTTGAAGATGCACGTTAGATGTAGAGTAAGCATCCAAAGTACACTGAGGTTTTACATTCCGTTGCCAACTAGCAGCTTTTGCTGTCCCCCTGCTACTCCAACTCAGTCTTGAGTTACATGCTACCAAATGTGTCCAAAATTTGTCAACAGGCAACTAAAGAAGGCAGGTTCTCTGCTGTCTCCTCGGTTTTTTAAAACAGGTTTGTGAATACTGAGAATAATAATAGAACAAAAAAAAAAAAAGACTGCATGCAGAATCAAAACCAAAGCTTAAAACGAACATAATGACAGTAGTATTTGTAATTCTCATGTTCCCTCATTGTGTTCTAACATAATAATCAGAGAAATCAGGGAAATAATTGTTAAATAATTGTTTTAAAATTGCATATATAATGTAAAAATATTTATTAAATGCTATTTCTTCAACTAACCACACAGAGAACAAGATGTTAAAAGGTGCAAAATGAGTATAGAACAGTGGAAGAGAGGTATGAAGGTTAATACAGATGTGTCTTAGTTATATGGATTTAATATTTGGCTTGGTGATATTTATTTTGTTATTAAATTTCCTAAGGTCAGCACAGTTAATGCTTCAGAAAGCAGAAAATTCTGTATGAGGCAATAAAAGAAAAATAGTATAGCACCTGTATACACTCATTAAATATATCTGCCTCCCTCATCAAATCATATAGAGCTTTTCCCTACAGGTGTTCTGTCTCTATCTGTTAAAAAGAAAAAAGAAAGTCCTGTGTGTTTAAGTTGTACAGGTGGTGTTCTGCATCATACACAAAACCACTCTAAATGTTGAAAGAGGAAGCCGGTATTAGAAGATCTTGTGCTTAAAAATCTGATGAATCCCACCCTCAGTTAAAACTAACTAAGAGTTGACAATGGTAATTGGTTCAGTTACAGACAATGGATCAATCATGATAGAGAGGCAGCAGCTGTGAATTTAATGTTATTAACATCCCCAAATGAAAAGACAGGTGTATGATATACAGGAGTCAGTATTTCTTTTCTGCTCTGTAGGATGTTTCTAAATAATTTTTTTCCAGTTCAGGTGAAAAGTTTAACACCTGAAAGTTATGAGTGACAAAACACATAAATACAGTATTTTGTTTGATTTTTAAAGATCACTTTTTGCATAAACAGTTATTTTGCTCAGCTTTCTTTGAATGTGATTAATATGTTTCTAAAATGGGAAGCCATCTTTAACAGAACCCCAAAATTTTATGAAAGTATGAAACTCAAATATCTTAAAGATTTTAAAGACTTTTCAACACCTTAATAAAAATATCAAGCAATCTTTTTCAATGAAGAGCTTGCAAATTTTCTTCATTAACAAAAAAGTTTTCTTAATAAGAAACCCTTTTGAGCTAGAGCATATACTGTGAGTTTCATGTGTATTGCATTGGCTCTTTTCCACTCAGTGTTTCTTGCAGAAGATATTATTCTCCTTAAAATTTTATCCTAAATATTATTTTCTCGCTTTCAATAACATTTTAAATAATAGTAATAATTTTGTAGTTTCTGGAGAAGAACAATCTGTAAAATAAAGTTATGATTGTCAGTATCTAGTTCTCTAGATCTTCAAACTTCTAATGCTAGATATCAGGCTAGAAAAAATAACTGAAGAATGGGAAAAAACAAAGAATAATTCAAGCTTTGAAGAGGTTAATTTGCAGGAAGAGGAGGTTTTGATTCAAACTTGTCTTTGAAGTTTTTTTCTAACCAAAGTATCCATTCCTGATTTTGCAAAACATACTCATATGTCAGAGCATAGACTTTAAACTGCATTTACATGTAATGATCTTGTTGTTTAATTATACTGAGCAGCAGCTGCATATTCCTATATGGAATATGTCATTAGGATAGTTTTTATTCTCATGAGTTTATTTGAATAATATCTGGTTACTTAAGCATAAGAACTGAGAATATGAAGATAACACATCCCTTTTTCTGTCTTATCATGATGCCTGCTAGAGAAGTATAAGGAATTAATTTAGAAAGACAGTTATCTATAAGCAGCATATAAATCTGCAGTTACTGATACTTAGTTGAAAAATAGAGATACCAAGAATTATTTTATTCAAACCAAAGAGAAGAACCAAGAAAACTGACCCTCCTCCACGGGAAGAAGTCAGCTAACCAACCACAAACAAAAGAGGGGCACAAGAAAAAAGTGTGCAGGAAAAGACGCAGATACATAAAAACTGAGACAGCAAGAGTAGTTTTTTAGAGTAGCAGGAATCTTTGACTAAGTTCCACTTACGGAATCTCTCTCTCTTGGACTTTCACACAAGAGTGATCCACTCTTCATTTAATTCCTGGCACCCAGTTTTCCTGGTTCCTTTGACCATCACAGTCCAACAGAAGCAAGAACAAAAATAGATTCAACTTTAAAACACCAGCATGAAGAGTGGCCTTCAATTTGGAAGAAAAATTTGGGTAAACTGAGGAGATGCTACATGAATCCTCACTATGCCAGTCTCTTGCACTTGGAAAACTAGAACCACATGAACTTCCTTCACACATGTACAGTAAGGCAGCATGCTGCTGGAGAAAAAAATACTGTCTGGTATCAGTCTTACATGCCTTCAGCTTCAGGTATTTAAATATCTTGAACTGAGCTGTCCTGCAGAAATTAAATGAAAAGACAAATGTGTATAGGATGTTCAACACTACAGGTGAAAGGCTACACTTTAATTTGGCAAAGTATGTTTAAATTAGGCCATATAATAGGTTGGTTCCCCATTATTTTGTGCCATTAACTTGGTTTTAGAGAATACTTTAAAACACCTTCACTTGTTAAATTTCTCACAGACAGCTGATTGTCTCCCTAACAGAAAATGAGAGGCAAAATGTCAAGAAGAGCAAGGATTATCTTAACCTTGTACTACACTGATCAGAACTCTGCTCTAAGTCAATGATTGCAAAACTTGTTCAGAATAACCTGATGACTCAGTCTCCCAGAATGCTAATCTTCAAAATCAGTGCAGCAAGAGACAAGAGGATTAAAGACACATTCAATTGTAATGAGATCCATCATTAAAGGCAGAACACAGTCCATTGACATGAAAAGTCTAGCATGTGTAATTGCTTTTACTTGAAAATTTAATCAGCACAAGAATTTAGAATCATTGTTCTGTCATTACATCTTGCCTATTATTTTCATTTTATTCTTATAACTTAACTAAGTTGTTAATAAAGCTCTCAGTTTTCTGCAGATACTTGCATTGTAGCTTCAATTTATACAGACACCGTTTTTTTTAATGAGAAGTGGAACTTGGCTTCATAGCCTCTTCGTACTATTCACCAGATTTTTTTCTTTTTAGTGTTCAAAAAGATTGTCTCATTCTGAAACTTTCTTTTTCCTGATTTCTTTAAGTAGAGCTCCTTATTTCCCTTAGAATTATTCTCTACCTCTGGCCAATGCATGCATGAACTGGATTTAGCTTATGCAGTCTGCTACGATCATGCTCCCCCCTCAAAGAACAGGTAGTTAAGAGAAGTGTGGAGCATTGGTCCTTTGATTTTTTTTTTTTTTTGAGCAAAGTAGAAATAAGCAGGTCTTCAAATGGTATTTTTCCTGTTTGGCTTTGTACTTGCAGTTCACTCAAAGAAAATTATTGCATTTCATCTCCAGCAAAGCAAATTGTTAATTTATTTAGGGTGGGAAATAGCAAAGGATACTATACATGATTAATTAGCCTAAAGTATGTGCTAAAAGCAAATAAATAAAGAAACAACAGTGCCAAATTACGCATGATTCACATTCAGTTTCTCTAAGCAGCAAAATACAGTTCGGAAATGCACAACTTTCCACCAAGACCTTCCTTATACACAAGGGACTAATTCTCATTTAAGCCACACAGCATTTTATTTTTATCATTGAAACTGGGAAACAAGCTGGCAAACATTTATGAATCTTAATTAACCATTTTAAGACATTCTATAGCAACAGTCCTGAAACATGATAACTTTCCATTTTATTGTTGTTCCCTCTCCCTGTCTCTTGCTTACACATACCACTGTATATACAAACATTTTTACTGCATTTATGGATACAATTCTTTAAAAATATATTATGTTTCAAAGAGTGTTAAAAGAGTGACAGAAGCAGGATTCTGAGAAATTCAAGGTAAGTTATATGATCCTCAGAGGAGCTATGATAATCAAGATAGGCTTCCAGACTTGAAATAAAATAATGGTATAATCTTTTTCCTCCTCATCTCTGAAATTTGCTGTTTCCATGTATGCAAGTTGGTACACTAATAAAGTATAGCTATTAATTCCAGTATGCTTTAAGACTCAGCTCTACTCTGGAGTGTTACATTGCAATTCTAGATTTATTACTACTGCATAATAGTACAAAATGACTGTAATTACAATTACCTTTACTATCTGTTTCTCCATCTCTCACACAGTCTCCCTGGGAGGCTTTAAAGCAAGACAGCTAATAAAATAGATGACTGAATGCTGTAACATAGATCGCATGTGACAGGTCTGAAAGCATCAGCAGCAAATTGACTACTGAGGTACGTGGGTCTTCTGATGTTCAATGAATGAGATGATTTCTCCTGACTTACCCTTTATAGAACTTAAGGCATCAAAATATAAACAAATTACACAAAATCAGAAATTATAATTTTTGGCAGTGAGCAGAGGTCAATGGAAGGGATTTTTAGTTGCATGCTGTTTATTTTTTTCCTGGCTGAGTTACAGACTCAGGAAAAGATTATTGCTTTCTTAGATAGTGCTCCCTGAGTTTGTTCCTGCCTCATTTGAGCATGACAGAGGCAAAGACGGGAAGAGAGGAGGGAAAGGCAAGGGAGGAAAAAGAGCAGGAGAAGTAACCACTTCTAAGGAGTGGTTACTAAGCTGAGTGCCAAATATTCATAACACAAAACATAGACCGTTGCAGTAATGTCATAATTATCAGTTGGAAACTTGCCATACAACAAGTAAAAATAGCCGTGTGCCATCTGGTAATCATCTTCTCCCAGGCAAAATGGAAATTCAGGGCTACAACAAAACTGTAATTCCTTAGCCTGTGAGAGTGGTAGAACAAGCATATACCACTTGTTGGTATATTTTTTTCCTAGGCATGTACAGTGATACTAACAAAATAAATAAATAAAAAAATTCTTATGTTCTAGAACACGTTTCACTTAGTGATCTAAGGCAATTCGTAAAAAGAAAATAAAATCGTTAATAACAAACACTGACTACATTTCTTTGGACTCCGGCTTTCACTCTCCTGTTTTGAATTTACTGCTGCAATGACATTCTCAGTGCAGAAGCAGAACTCCAGCTTTTAATACGAAAATCACAACTTTCAAAACTAAGTTCATTTTACTTTTATACATGCTAATTTGCAGGTGATAATATATGCAAATTTTCTAATGTATTTCACATTTAAGGCAGTATTTCATATGTTTTCTACTGCATCTGAGCAGTAATATGTTTCTTCTTTCTGATATAGCACATAGCCTCTCTAAGCACCTTCATTTTGTTTATATTTACACGTTTTGCTAGGCATGATATGATTTATACGTTAATTGATTTCTATATTACTTTTCAATTTGCATTCAGGTGAAAAGAACATGAGGACAGACATGAATAACAACAAATGGTGATGCAATCTTTCAATTACTAGCAATACATCTTTCTCATTAGCCAGAAATTACTTGCAGGATGTACCTGAAGACTTTAATATAGTTGTACTGCTCCAGATCTTAATCTAATGTATGTTTTCAGGGGATAAAACCATTCAGAACCTACTCATGCCAAATTTGCTGTGGTTAATTGCTCTAACTGCACGTGTAACTAAATGCTCCCTTCCCAAATGCGTTGGCTTTTTGATGACCCAATTCTACAACTGGTGTTTGCATCACTTCTTTCCCAAGCAGTCGTCCACCATTGCATTCCTGGAGATTGGCATGTGTTGAAACTGGTCTATTAGTTTTTCTTTGTTGTATGGCTTTTATTAATTGTGTGCAAGGTCCTGTTGTCATAAGGACAGAGCAGATGACTGGTGACGCATTTTCCTTGGTGAAGGTTTCCAAACATGACTTTGGTGAAGATATTGTGCCTTATACAGCAACCTTTTGCCTGCCTCTTACTGCTGCTGCCAGACTGGTAGAGCACACAGACCATGAGTTTAATCCATCTTGGCTGATAGCTGAAGCCAGTCAAAGCTCTTTCTCCTTCAGTTCAGGCTGAAAGAAGTGCTATGGATCCATCCACTACCTTTTACATAGTCCACAGTGCACTGCAAGCTGGTATTAGTAAGGGTAATGTCCAAACGCATGGGTTCAAACCAATGCAGCACCTTTGGTGACATTTGTTACCGATCCTGGAACGACTTGTTACTAAAACATATTTTACACGGCATTTGTAGGTCTATAACAGAGTACTAAATGCAAATGAAGTGTCCCAGCATACCTGTTATACCAAGGGTTTTTCAGAACAAACAGGTGGTCTCTAAGTTCACTGTGAAAACAAGGGGGACATACAGTACTCTTGCTCCTTTGTTCTCTGTTCTTGCCCTGCAAATGTGCCCTTCAATCATGTTTAAAGAAATACAGATACAAAGCTCATGGTTTCTTCTCTTTTTCTTCAGGAGCCAGGAACTGAAGATTCTGTAAATTTGAATAAAGCACCTGAATTAATAGCCCACAGTCCATATGAGAAAATCCTCATAATGCTGGCTACTGCCAGAACTCATAAGGACTGTCCTATCCTGTGGCATCAGTCTTGATTCCTCTGATTGGAAGATTTCTGACCATACTGCTGCTGTGCTGAATTCAAGGTAACTCTTCTCATTTTAAAGCACATCTAAGTCCCAGTGTACTGCAATGGATAAGGTTTTTTTCCACAATTCAGAAAAAATCAAGTTTCCAGGCCAGAAGATCTACCTTCCAGCCTTAATTTGAGGATACAGCAAATTAAATAATTTTGTTTGTGAATGTTATGGACTGCCATTAAGCCTCCCCTAGCAGGCACGGTGTCTTGAAACTGTGTTTTTCCTTGTTCAGAGGTAAATTTTCCTTTGTTTCACATTACCACAATATCTAAAGTTGCCTTAAAAATGACCCTTCTCTTTAATCATACTATTATTTAATGGCTATGCACTACACAGGGCACATATATGTTATTTAAAATAGTTTTAGGGTGAAATAATAGTACCTCAGTGGAAGTTTAAGGAAGAAATAAGATACCTTGTCCTATTTATTCTGACTGTGAAATGCCAAATATTTTGATGGAATTCCCAATACTTCACTCATATAGAAATATTGGCCAGAGCAAGCAGTTTCTGAGATACGTGGACACAACAATAATTACCCTTTAAATTATCAATGCCTTAACTTCCAACACAAATCTCATTATTTGTACCTGTCACAGACGCCAAGAAACGAAACAACAGCAACACCACCACCATTCAACAACCAAAGAGCAATAGACCAATATTACTGTGCCATGAAATGAAACTGAACTGTATAAACATCAAAGAGAAAATTTGCTTGACCTGTTATAGTTTAGCTGCGGCCGGCAACAAAAGCACCACACGGCTGCCCCTCTCCCCGCTGAGGTGCGGAGGAGAATAGGAAGAAACAGGCAGCAACTGGTGGGTCAGGATAAGGGCAATTTAACAGAACAGAAACTAAGGGAACAGGAACAACAACGATACCGACAAGGAGAAAACACAACACAAACCACACAACCCACAGAGCTGCTCTCCCAGACCCGACCCGCTCCGCGCGCTCCTGAGCCGCGAGTGAGTTCCCTCCACCCAGCTCCCCCCCACCGGAACCCAGCATGACGGCACATGGTATGGAATAACCGGCTCTGTTTGGCCAGGTGGGGTCAGCCCGCCCGGCTGTGTCCCTTCTTGGATTTTGGTGAAAATTAACCCTGTCCTGGCCGTACCCAGGACATATGAAATATTATAAAAATATTTTTCAAGAAAATATTACATATTAAAACACTTTTCACTCTATCAAGCATAAACACTGATTCCTAGATTTTTAAAGGCCAAAAAAAAAGCATTTCTCAAGTAACCATTGTGAAAATTGAGAGAATGGTAAGCTAATGTAAATCATTATTTTTGCAACCTTTGCTATTCAACTTGCCTCAAGAGTCACTGTGATTACTGGCAGACTGAACTGTAACAGTATTAGATGGGATGTCTTAGGTTGGCTGTGCTGCTTAAAACTTAAAGTCAAATTTAGACTTCCAAAGGGAATTCAGAAAACACACAGTATGTCTCCCTCACTTTTGACTCCATACCATAATAAGCAAAGGAAGATGTCAATCACTGAGTGTCGTTTGAAGGGTCTTGTGTACACACAGGGAGGGAAGAATCTTGTGCTTATCTTTGAAGATTCCTTTGCTCTCAGACTACTGAAGATGACTTCTGGCTGGTGTCAGAAAATGAACCATCCAAGAAGACTGTCCCCTCCAAAGAAAACTAGCAGAAAAATATGCTGAAATCTTGAAGAGTCAATTGAAAACAAACGAACATCATTTGAATGTACTTGACGTAAGATCTTTTGACTAACATATCCTCACATAGTAGTACCATAACTAAACCCACAACACCTTGGCATGAAAGCCTGCTTTATATTGCAGTTTCCTGCCAAGTCTCAATTTTTGGTCTGTATCTTTAAGTATAAAGAGCATGTTACTGGAAATAGAAAAAGGATTGATTTTTCACCATATTAAGAACAGAAGGGATCTCAGGTATGAAGAAAATGACCATGATGTATAGTTTTTAAATAAGTCTAAGGTGCAGAAAAAAACCCTTCCTATAGGCAGTCATTTCAAAAGAAGGAATAATTTCTTTAATATTAGAAAATTAGTTCTGGTCAGAAAACTGTTGCTAACAAGCTTCATTAAAGAGGTCTGGGGAAACTGTAGGTCCAGAAAAAAAAGTGATCACACACCCAAATACAAGAAGTCATAGGTAAGCAGCCATTTAGCTCAGAGGCAAGATGTTACATTATTCTGTGAGAGCTAATCCCATCAGACCAAGCCATAACTTTAAAATTTTAAACATCTCAGAAATCTACAGTGTTTGGATGCCACTGTTCAAATGTGAATTGTGAGCTTCTTGACCTTTACTCCAAAGTGACCAGCCTTGATCAGGTTTCTGTCAAGAATATGTCTAGTTCATTACTATGATAACAGTGTCTGAGCTAACATTTCTTACTTCTCAACAGCTAAGATATTGAGGTCTAGTGCTTTACTGATATATTTTCTCAGCTATCTTACATCCACCTGACCAGTAGCAAATGCCCACACAGGAAATCATGTGTACTTGTGTAAACCCAGCTTCAAAGGACTATGTCTATTTATTTTATTTTCTTCACAATATACCAGTTTTAGACTAACGTGCATTGTTCCAGCTATAAGGTTTTCCATAGTAATTTCTTTACTTACTCCCAACATTTCAATCTATTTACAGCAACTTAGCAGCCACTAGATTTTTGCTAGTGCCTCGTTTCCAGCAGCCTCTCCAGCCTTCTCAATATGAACTTGAAGGGTTTAAGACTGTTAAGATGATGACCTCCATTGGTCTTTGCTGGCTGAAAAGAACTATACATATTTGGTTTATGTGGCAAGGTATTTTTTTCAGAGGGGGACTACTACAGGGGTGGCTTCTGTGAGAAGTGTCAGAAGCTTCCCCCATGTCAGACAGAGCCAATACCAGCTGGCTCCAAGACAGATCCACTGCTGGCCAAAGCTGAGCCATTCAGTGACAGTGGTAGCTCCTCTTTGATAACATATTTAACCAGGGGAAAAAACTGCTGCACAACAGCAGCTGGGAGAGAGGAGTGAGAAAATGTGAGAGAAACCGTTGTGCAGACACCAAGATCAGTGAAGAAGTGCGGGGAGGAGGTGCTCCAGGTGCCAGAGCAGAGAATCCCCTGTAGTCCCTGATGAAGGCCATCATGATGCAGGTTGTCCCCTGCAGCCCACGGAGGTCCATGGTGGAGCAGATACCGACCTGCAGCCCATCAACAGTCCCATGCTGGAGCAGGTAGCTGTGCCTTGAAGGAGGCCATGACCCAATGGAGACTCTGTGCTGGAGCAGGCTCTTGGTAGGACCTGTGACTCTGTGGAGAGGACCCCATGCTGGAGCAGGTTTTCTGGCACAACCTGTGACCCCATGTGGGACATACGCTGGACCAGTCTGTTCCTGAAGGACTGCACCCTGTGGAAAGGACCTGTGCTTGAGCAGTTTGTGAAGAACTGCAGCCGGTAGGAGGAACCCGTGCTGTAGAAGTTCATGGAGGACTATGTCCCATGGGTGGGATTCCACACTGGAGCAGGGGAAGATTGTGAGGAGGAAGGAGCGGCAGAGACAACGCATGATGAACTTACTGAAACCCCCATTTCCTGTCCCCCTGCACCAATCAGGGGGAACAGGTAGAGAATTCAGGAGTGAAGTTGAGCCCAGAAATAAGGAAGGTGTGGGGGGAAGGTGTTTTAAATTTTGTTCTTATTTCTTATTATCCTATTCTGATTTGATTGGTAATTAAATTAATTTTGCCAACAGAAGACTGTTGCCTGTGACAATGGCTGAGTGATCTCCCTGTCCTTATCTTCATCATATTTTTCCCCCCCGTCCAGCTGAGAAGGGGAGTCCAGAGCAGCTTGGTAGGCACCTGATGGCTAGCCAGGGTCAACCTACCACATTGTGTTTTGGGGGAGATAAAATTTCACTACTGTACAGCTGAGTAGCCATGTGTTTGTTTCAGCAGCGTAGACTCAGTTTACATGAATGTTCTTAAGAAAGAACCTGGGTGCTTGACATGCTTTTTATTCTAATTTAAGAGCAAAATATTGATGGACATGGTAAAGAAACAGAATAGTATACTGTTTGGGTTATTTAACTGAATTGAACAATGGTGGCAAGTACATTCCCTTCGTCATATGAAGTGGGTGGAACAGTCATAAGGAGCCTGATGTGGCAAGTGTTCACTCAAAAAGGCAAAAAAAATTGTAAATATGATGTGTGGCAACCTACCTTCCACTGAGATAAGACCTAATTTGACGTATCAGCCTTTCTTCAGGCAAAGCTGTATCACATTTGGAGTTTTGCTTTAATATACAGAAGAGCAGCAAGTACTAGGTAACTCTGCTATTGCCTTCATTATTTCACTCTCTTAAGGCAAAGATTAAGACCATATAGTAAATTTAACAAAACAAAGTCACAATAAACATTGGCAGACTGTGAAATAGCCTCGTCAGACGAAATATGACCTTTTTTTTAGAGGTGATCACAAATTCTTCCCTTGCATTTTCCTTCTGGAAATCATCTGAAAACAGCAATGTTTTATGCTTTATATGCAGTGCCCCCACTGAACTTGCATTACCCACTTCTTAATATTTAAGCTGACAGATGGAGTGTTGGGATTTGAACCAGATACCAACCTTCTGTTCACATATGACAAGCCCTGCCTTTAGTAAGAGAGATCTGTGGAAGCTGAGTCCTGGTGAGGATTTCAGACTAGGTTATATTTTTGTCAAATTCTCACTAAGAAATGACACCGATTGCTTGGGACTTCATTCTGAATACTAAAGCATGGCTCTTTAAAGATTCACTGTCCTCTCAAAAGGTTTACTCAGCTGACTAATTCAGCATTTGTTTCTTTTGATATCCCCTTCCTTTCCTCCAACAAGAGAGGCAGACCAGGATTTCAGTGAATCTTTCCCGAAACATGCATCCAAGTAACAAAATACCATCACATTCACACATTCACACATTGCATCCTTAATGATGTTCTTTGATGTCTCTTTGAAGAGACAGCCAGGCAAGAACCCATTTTTTTTTTGTTATCATTCATCATATTCAAAATGTTCCAGATGTCACACAAAACATACAGAAGCACATAGTCAGCTATTTGCCTTCTAATAAATGACTGTGATTTTGATATTTATGAAGGCTCTGTGACATAATGGAAGAGAGCTTATCAGAACAATAGCTGGAGAGAGATAAAGTGGTTGGCAGCAAGCGAGATCATCCTTCCCTCCCTCCCCTTCTTTCTTCACCTTCCCCTTGTCTCTCATAAAATGTGTACCAAAAGGGACGAGTATAAAGCAGAGCACAGAAGCTTCCTCAGTGAGGACTGAGTGATCAGCTCAAGTCTAGGGGCAGAGATTAATTCAAGGCTCCTTTTGTTGATAGCTGCTCACAGTACACTTCGAGCATTTAGTTACTTCATGCCTGTCATCAGTCCTTTAACACGATTGCAGTGCTCTAAGTAGAGCCAGACATCAAGCTTTAACAGCATCACATCAAGTAGATTAGAACACCCAACTCTTTATTTTTAGTGAAGAACAGACACCTAGCTCTTCGCCTACACAAAATCAGGAGCCCCTCTCACTGACTTACACACGCACACAGAACCTGGCTGTTCTTCCAATACTTCTGCCTGGCTCAGGAGAAACACAGGTTTGTCCAGCAGCGCTGAAAGTCTCCGCTCAGGTGAGGAGGAATTAGCATGGCCACATTTACATGATTCATACTGATCAGACGAAGTAATAAAACTTTATTTTCTTTTTGACCCTTTTAGGGCAAAAAGATTAAAAATCTGTATGTCTTGAGGTGACAAGAAGATGAGTGCAATCCTCCCCCTTACATGGTGCAATTTCATCTCTTCCCAAAGATCCAATGGAAGATCTTTCGTGAGGATAAGCAATCTCAGGAGAAAGAAAAGAAGCATATCTACAGGAATGAGTTCTGCTTATATAAACTTTCTTATGCCACCTTCCCATTTCCAACACTCAAAAAGCTGGCATGAATCAGATGAATCAGCATCTCGTATCTCTGTCCAAAGACAAAACTCCCACAGAGGTTCAAAGGAGAAAAGTCAATCTCCTCACTGGCCATGGATGTAGTATCCCGGACGTGACACTGTTTATCTGCTCCCCACTGCTACTGCCTGAGATAACTGTTTGCATGGTGAGGACTCATTTTGCTTTTTCCATGGATCAGCACATGCAAAACAGTTCCTGCATTCCTATAAGCATAGAAACTTTGTAAGAGACTAGATTGAAATCTGTAGCCTCATGAGTACATATTTAAGGCCTATAAGTACAGTACATTGCTGCAAAGTACATTATGATTGACTTAAACATTATATAAGACAAAAGCATGCTGCTCTGATGAAACACACACAAAAAAAGTGTTGAAGTCTGATGCCACCTCAGCTCTGACCTAATGATTTCCCTCCTAAGAAATACCAGAACAATAAGTGGAACATCACAAAATCACAGAATCACAGAATGATAGGGGTTGGAAGGGACCTCTGTGGGTCATCTAGTCCAACGACCCTGCTGAAGTAGGGTCACCTAGAGAAGGTTGCACAGGACCTCATCCAGGCGGGTTCTGATATCTCCAGAGAAGGAGAATCCACAACCTCCCTGGGCAGCCTGTTCCAGTGCTCCGTCACCCTCAGAGGGAAAAAGTTCTTCCTCACGTTCACATGGAACTTCCTCTGCTTCAGTTTGTGCCCATTGCCCCTTGTTCTGTCTCTGGGCACCACTGAAAATAGTCTGGCCCCTTCCTCCTGACACCCACCCTCAAGATATTTATAAGCATTTACAAGGTCCCCTCTCAGCCTTCTCTTCTTCAGGCTAAACAAGTCCAGCTCCCTCAGCCTTTCCTCATAGGAGAGATGCTCTGGTCCCCTCATCATCCTCGTATCCCTCCACTGGACTGTCTC
>Ga0065711_1031894_pt1 | contig 28482 bp, 15 predicted proteins | sample Hoacrofraction12_FD_59098 | JGI IMG/M metagenome (GOLD analysis project Ga0065711, IMG submission 59098) | Hoatzin crop microbial communities from Cojedes, Venezuela - Epithelial fraction 12 v2 (version 2) | ecosystem: Host-associated > Birds > Digestive system > Esophagus > Crop | place... | reverse complement strand
AATACTTTCTTGATAATTCCAGTAAGAGTTTCTCAACAATTTGGCAACATGATATTTAAATGAAACATATTTTTTCTACATGCACAGAATTTATTGATTGACGAAGTTCAGAAAGTGCAGCTGTTATTGCTTATTTATCATTCAAAGGTGTGCTAGGACATTCCACAATTATCAAAAGCAAAGTTTCCCTTTTGAACTGTGACCTAACGGCCAAATCCAAAATCCAAGGAAGCTATCCATCGTGCCTTTTCATGGGGACCACGCTCTGCTCTAGACAAAACTCAGCAGGATATACTTGACTAAATAAGTAGAGTTACATTCATTGTGATCTTTGTTCTTTCTCCCTAATTCTGATTAATATATGCTTATACTCCTCTCTGATTTAATTTTATCAAAAATAGATATGCATCTAGGGAGATTCGTGTCTGCCTTGCAAAGTATTGCATGGTGGACTGCCGTCTGTGATTTGGCACACACCACACGCAACTCTCATTAAAATCAGCATGGAGCACTTGAAAAGAGCTACTTTGCATTCAATCATAACATTGCTACACTTCACCTGTTTGTTGTAGAAGTTTGCTGGGCACAGGCAATTTAAGGGAAAACTTCAGTTTGACAGTTCATATGCATTTGAGAGCAAGGGTCTTGGAGAACTGCATGATTAATCTGCACTGAAGCTCTTCCTTCCAAAACTCAAGCCTCCTTTTTAAGGAAGGGAGGAAGGGACTTGGAAGTTTGGCTCAGGAGTGGCATTTTTATGGACAGTTTCACAAAGAGCCACACAAAGAATTACAGACTAATTATGTCAGAGAACTGGTGAGCTTTTGTAAAAATAGACAATATTTGGATTCAAATATTTGTGACAGATATTTACTGCATCACAATGTATTGTCTTTCCAGCCAGAACTTCTTCAGCTGAATGAGTATTCAGACTGGAGTCAATCAACCTAAATATAGCAATTTCCTTCTGTGAACCACAGAACACATGTCTACAAATCTGTAGCTAGATCTGGAGATCCAGTGTGGACTCTCTGAGGTCAACCAATTGTTGACCACACAGTAGCTTTTCCCTCAGTGGGGCTCGAGAACATTAGTAACTTCTCTCTACTCTGCATGGCTGTCAATTTTCATAAAATCTGGAAGAACTTGATATAGTTGAGATCTTTGCCTCTCAAATTTGCTTGAATTTAGCCAACATGTTCTAAACATACTGATGTACTGATCACATATACACATGGAGTAATAATTATTGTCTCCTTTCCTCAGCAAACCAGGCTAAAACCTGTAGAGGATAAGCCTCTAAGACTCTTCCAGACTTCCACCATTAAGCGCAGCATTGCCTCTTACGGTATACAACCCCCACTGTTTTCTCCAGGCCAGTTCTAAATGACATCATTGATTTGTGAGAAGAATATCTAGTAATTAGTTGGGTTTTTTAACGGTCATGCCATTTGACATATTAAATGTTGTGCATTACTTAAACAATAGGGTAGAAATATCAATAGTCTGGTGCCACTGTGTATGGCTCATTTCCATTAGAGTGCATATATGTGTGAGGCTGTGAATGGTGAGTAATAGTGGATTGTTTCTCTATGATGTGTCTGGTGAAGTCAGCATTAACTTCTTGTACAGCAGATCTCCGGGGGTAGACAAAAAATTACTAGGATTTTTTCTGTCTTTCTAGGGCTTTATCAGAGGATTATTTTCAGGTCTATTAAGTAGTTTAACTGGATTTTACCCTGAGAGATACCTTTAGTTGGACCTCCCCTACCTTTTGTCTCACTGACAGCAGGCCTGGTAGCTATTTTCTTCTCTTAAGACTCTCTGTAATGCTAATAACGAGGGTTATTTTGGGTCTCTCTTGCTTCTGTTTTCTCTTTTCTTCTTCCTCTTCTTCTTCTTCTTCTTCTTCTTCTTCTTCTTCTTCTTCTTCTTCTTCTTCTTCTTCTTCTTCTTCTTCTTCTTCTTCTTCTTCTTCTTCCAGTGTTGTTGTTTAGCCTGGAGAAAAGATGATGTAAGGGGGAACTAAAACCACTGTGAAGGGTATTGGAAGATAGAGACAGACTCTTCACAGCAGGGAATAGCAGGATGAACAAGAGTCAACAAAGAGATTGAAACACAACTCCATCCCTTGAGGTTTCCATGACCCAGCTGGACAACGTCCTGAGAAACCCGGTCTGAACTCAATGGCCCTGCTTAGAGCAGGATGTTGAACTAGAGAGCACCTAAGGTCCCTTCCAAACTGAAGTATTCAATCATATTATGATTCTATGATTGTCTTTTAAATTCACATTCGGTACAAAGACTTACCTGCAGATACTGCCTTGCCATAAGATGTCAATCTAGTGAAAGCTCCTTAGCAGTTATTAACAAAACTTGTGTTCAACTGATATTGCTGTAGTATAGTAACGAGTCAGAAAGACTTCAGTCAGATAGTTTCCGTGAAATGCAACAGGTTATGCAAAAACACGGTCTTCTTAGTCCCTCACCACCTTTTGGTCTGCAGCTAACTTGGTAAACTACACTGCATACAAATGGTCCCTCGGGTCCCTGAAGCTGTTGCTAGATTTTCATGATTCCATAGGTCATCAGACCTGTAAGTTTTAAATCCTGCTATAACTTTATATAAATGAGAAGGAAATGAACAGTGCACATTTCAACTCTCTAAGATCTCTAGATGGTCACACATTTACTTGAGCAGTAAAAATGGTTTATACTGATGGTCACTGGATGCATTTAGACCTCACCTGGCTTTGGGTGATTTCTTTAAAAATATCACATTACTGAGCAACTTGCCTTCAATAAGGTTTTTGTATTATGGGGAAAAGTTATTTACAACCTTGGTGGGTTCCCCTTTGAAGTCATTTGTCTTGTTGAGAGGGGAAGTGGAGCTGGCCTTTGAAGAGTCTCATTTCATCTTGGATCTCTCCCTTTGAAGTACACTTTACCCCGTGGGCATTCCCTGTGGAAAATCTCTCATTGTTCATGGGTCTCCTAAGAAAATACTCCCCAGAGGCACGCTTCCCTGAAGAATAATTTACCTTGGAGATACAAGCAGTGATGTATTTTTCATCCTTGCCAACAGCAGGCAGAGTCTAGTTAGACCAACTGCACAAATTATTTTATAAAGAAAATCTAGGTGATTGTTAGTTTAATATGTAGAGGGCAGTTGCATAATAGAGTATAATAGTGTCCAAATATTGATAAACTCATCTCCTTTAATGCTTCCAAAAAATTACAAGACATTTCAGTAGCAATACTCTGACTTCAGACAACCCTGATTTTCTTGAGTCTTTGATGCTGAGATCTTCTCACTCTGAATTTCTACCAGGAAAAATTCTCTAAAAGCCTGAAGCAAATCCTGCCAGCCATTTGCAGGACTGATGGTGTTCAAAGATAACCACTCGGAGTGTGATAAAAACAAAGAAGGGAAGGTACTTTTTCTCTTTAAAGATTTTTCACTAATTTTTTGTTATAGAACTTCAACAAATGGAAAAGAAAACCTTTCTTTATGCCTTAGTGCTCATTGAGGTCTAGTATCTCAAAGAGGTTGCAAACTACAGATTAGGAACATAAACACAAACAAACAGCCACACCTAAGGTCCATAAAAGCTTTTCAACCATTAAAGCAGCACTACTTCAGTTATGTCCTACCATTGCCTAATTTCAAAGGCATAATAAAGAGTAATTGCTATGCATACAGGATCAGCTGTACGTATAACCAAAACAAACAACTAACTTGGACAACAAATTTCCAGAAAGTAGAAACAGTCATGGCCCTGCTCGCTATTTTGCTTATATCATAGCCTTAGAAAGACAGGCTGGCTGCTGCAGCTGCATCAAGGTGCATTTCGTGCAGGTGATGGGGCAACTGGGACCCCTCCCAGAGGCAGAAATCATTGCACCAAGTTTTCTGATCCCCCTGGCAGCAGAAAGAGCAATGAATCTGACCTTGTGTGGCTCCTCTCAGTGCCTCATTTCACTCTCTCTTCAACATTGCAGGAGTGCCCTATTTTTGGTCATGTTCCACAACTTACTCTGAAGCGGTGCAGCGCAGGAAGCCTAGAACCAGCTCAGTACACTACGTATGTTCTTAAGCACTGACTTAGTCTTCTTTGCTATCAACAAGCCTACTATTTTACGGAGCACCTGGGCCATTCAGGAAGTCTATGATAGATTCAGGATTGTTGCAAAAGTATCAGATTAAATTCTCACTTTTCATTCTGAATGCAAACAGAAAGACTCAGTGGATTGTGGAGGATACTATAGCATGCAGTTTGCAGTTTGTTTATATATATATATAAACATATATTTATAAAACCTCAATTACCTCTGAAAATAGAGGATTCTGACAGGAGATAAGCACTCAGCCGACTTGAGTGCGTCCTTTTAAAATTACGTAACTGATTTGGGTAAAGATAGTATGATATTTCCCATTGCACTATATTTAAGTATTAATGGATTTTTCCTATGAAATCTATCTCTCTTCTGCAAGGCAACCTTTGGCCATCTTACTTGTTTGATGTTATGGTCCTTTTCATGGCAACAGATTGTGATGTCATGCATGGACAGATTATGAGGTCAAAAAGTGCACAAGATGGGGTTGGAGGAAGAAGTAGGAAAGATTCTGAAACTCCATAAACAGTATTCAGATTAAGCATTCAAAAGAAGTGGAAAACATGCTTAGAGTAAACAAAAAAATTGCTTAACTTCTCTTGTCAAAGAGTCTTTGTGGTTGGGTCAACCCTAATTATAATTATTAGTATTGTTATTATTACATATAACAACAAAAATAATAGGAAACATTTGCAAAGACCGTATCATTGTCAAACAACAAAGACCTTTATATTTGTTACATACATAACATTAATTCCATTTTATTATAACCTATATAGAAACCTTAAAAAAAATCTACTTTCTTAACAATGGAACTTGAATAAACGTAAAAAATGGGTTAAATATGGCAAATATAGGTGTGGATTTTCTCTTTTTCCCCCTCAAAAGTTTACAGGCATTCAGACCTGAGGCTGCAGTTCAGCTTTGTTTGGAGAATGGGTTTGTCCACACATGAGTTTAAACAATCCCAGTAATACGTTAGCACGCAGGGTTTTCACTCCATTCCATCAGCACATCAAATGCTTGCTGGACATTGACTGTAGAAGTTCTCAACAAATACATTTCTCCTGCAGGCTGAGATTTTCTATACATGCCTATTCTCTTACTGTTTGATTAAAAGTAACAAGTTACAATGGACAACTGCTTTCAACATTCCTTGTTGGTGGTCTGCTTTCTCCAGGAAAACCCTCCTCTGAAATCCACTTGCTGGTAAAGCCATCCTGGCTCAAGGTATGCATGATAATTTACACAGAAAAAGCTTGGTTTTGCAAAGTCTGAACAAGACTCACCAAATACTATGTAAGAAGAAACTGAGTGCCATGGACTTCTTTCACTGATGTTAGAGAAGTCCAGAGCAATGACAAGATGCCTAATTTTTAGGCAACTGAAAGATGATGGTGTGAGCCAATTTCTACTGACATCTTTTACGAAACAGCATGAGCTTTAGGTTCTCACTGTTTTTCGGTGATTTTATGCTGAAGTCTATATGTATATGAAAAAAAAAGTCCATGGTTTGCAAACAGTGTTGGCAATTTGTGATTTTCAGAAGAAATCATGCCCTTTTGAACTCTGAGGAAAATGGGTGAAGCCAGTCACTGAACCAGTTGCTCAGCTGGTGTGCTAGAGATGTTTTAGTGTATTACCGTAGTTTCACAAATAACCAAGAACTGCTTTGGCAGGGGGGTTGGACTAGATGATCCCCAGAGGTCCCTTCCAACCCATACCATTCTGTGATTCTGTGATTCTGTGACTTTCCCAGGAACCACACAGGTTTCTGTAAAGCCAGTTCAGATGTCTTCATGCAACACTGAAACCTGAAGGTTGCAGATACCAGTCCTTACATCAAATTATCCCTCTGTAAAATGGGGATAATCCCACACTCTGATGAAACACTAGACTAAAAGCATCATAGACTGGGCAAGCAAACAAAATCATAGTCAGAGGTCTCCGTTGTTGTTTGTTGGAAATATAATACTCTACCTGGAAATCCTGCTCAAAATTATACCCATGTCTTTCTTTTCAGCAAGAAGTATCAACAAGTATCAAAAACATCAAAATACCAGGAAGTCACACATCAGTAAATCAGATTTTAAATTGTGAAGTCAAGGCACAAGTGGGTTTTTTTCTACATTTTCCGGGAAACTGCTGTCAGCAGTGAAAAAAGAATCCTCCAAGTTTACAGCAAAGACCTTTCCCAGTAAATCAGACTGTTTCCTACCTGTTTACTGTAGGAGATGTACGAACACTGTAAGTGTTGAATAGCATTAATGGGAATTTTGAGTGTGAAAACACTATGGAATTCCTCTCTACAGCTTAGTTTGTGATTGACGATTCAGTAGGGGGCTGTAGTCAATCCTCTGCTCAGTCTCCGTCCCTTCCAGACATATTCTGCTCCGTTTCACATTCATATCTATGTTCTCATGTGTTGCCTACACAATGACATACACAGATGCAAAAAATTCTTTCTCTGTCTCACTTTGTGTGGACGTGCTGTCCCAATGGTTAATGTAGCCTTGATTTTGTTGAATTCCTTTAACATAATTGAGCACCATTTAAGAAGAGGATTCCCTTCTTAAACACAACTTCAGTATATTATGGACTCCCAAATTTAGCATAGAGAGGGGGGAGGGCAGGGAGATCTATTCAATGAACAGCAATGTGTCTTAACAGAAATTTAACAAATTTAAATCTGGAACTAATTTCTGTAGGATGTTGTGAGGTCCAGAAGAATTAACATGTCCAGAAAGGATGATACAATCATGGATTTTTAAAAACAAATCTAGTCACAATCTCCAGTTCAAGGAGCAGCTAAATTGCTGATTGCTTGATCCTGAGAGGGTAGACTGGGAGAAAAATCACTCTGTATTTACCTGTTTTCTTACATTTTTCCACTGTACATGTACTATTGACTCCTGTTGAAAGAATACTGGGCTAGATGGAGCTCTGGTCTGCCTGAGGATGTAAACTCTTGTGTTTACCCTGGCTGTAGTAAAAGCTGAAAAGCCTGAAATCAAAGGGGTAGTACTACGGCTTGATTGTACTTTCATAATAAAGTCCATCGTTGTTAAATAAAGAGATCACCAAGTTCCAATGAATTCAAATTTAAACTGTGTCTATAAACATAACATTGTTTACATCTTTCATTTATGATGATATTTCAGCTGAAGTTGTTCTAAAGTTGCTCTGCTTTTGCGCTATGTCACAAAATGGAAGCATATATTACATTAAGTAGTAAGGAGCTGTATCTCATTTAAAACACATAACCACATAATTTCATAGATATATATCTATATATAGATATATATCTAGGAACAATGAAATTGCCCCAAAATTAAAACCCTCCTGGCAGTGTATTTGTAAACACAATCAGCCCTTAATCCAATAAAGAGATTCTGCTTTGAATTAATGTGAATTGCTTCTCTATTCTGCCTTTACAAATATAACTTTTCATCTGAACTTTCTCACTCCCTCTCTTTCTTTCACTAAAAATAATTGTAGTGATTTTCTTCCTCACTTGTAAACAGCAGAGGAAACATTTGAAAAGTAGAATAAAATGGAGTTGGAAAAAAAAACCACAAAATAAAAGAAGCAGATATAATTCCTTTTATACCTGCAAATAGAAAAAGCAAATCTAATTTCTTGGAACTTCTGGCATGAAACACTTTGCATTTTAAAAAGAAACCATCACTTCAATCATTTTTTATGTTTCTGATCATGAAAATGAAAGCTAGATTGTTAAATGGGAAGTGTCGCAATTTTATAAACACATAAAAAAGAAACCATTTCTTTAATTTTGATAATTTAAAACAAAATTTTCCAAATGACAACCTTTTAGTTATAATTCATTAACCTTCCATGCAACAATATTTGATACAAAAGCAAATCTTAAGACATACGGTTACAAATGAAATATTTAGAGGTTAATCCTTGAACAAGACAGGCTTGCAGTATTTACTGAACTGAGTTAAAAAAGGAAAGAAATAATATCTTATTATCAATACAATTTACACAGAATTTGGAAGGTAAATTGAAGACTGATATATCTGAAATATTCAACTACAAGGTTTTCTTTCCACTTTGTAAGTGTTTCTCTTAAAGTTTCCAGAAATTTAGTGATACTAAAAACAATTTAGGGAAACTACAAAAAAATTTTTACTTATTTGTGAGGATTTTTATATCAGGAAGCTGAAGAAACATTTTCTAACAAATTCTTAGTCAGCTATAAATATTTGTCTGTTAGATATGATAACTGTATAGACCAGATGGTATCTATTCCACCTTCCTGACTGGTGCTAGCACAATTTTTACTTATTTTCTCAACATATCTTTATTTATCTGCTCTTCTTAAGCTGGTGGGTTCAGAAATAAGTTTGCTTAAGTAGATACAGGATCAGTGCTCCCTCATGCTCCAAGGAAATCACATCAAGAAGACTTGTTCTCCCATCTCACCTTGCAAAGGGAAATACAGCCTTTTTTAGGGCTCCTTGCCCTAGAATGTACCACCTTGACATTTTCTGGTCCCATAGAAGTCAGTGGCCAAGTCCCACTGATTTCAATAGGGCTGTGATACTGTGATATCAACCCAGAAAACCAATATAAGCCTCAAGGAGTGAGGATGGGAGGATGCGTAAGGACTGGAGTTGCATACTCTTCTGGGTCCTCTCCATTCTTTCTCCATCAAGCTGCAGAGGATGTCTCAGACAAATAAGACAGGAAGACAATAGTCAAGATGCAGACAAACAGGCAAACAGCAAAAGCTGTAGGAAGTAGAGGACTCAAAGACTGCAGATACGAAAAGCCCAGGATTTAGGAATGAACTGAAGAATTTAGGAGAGCCTCGTGTCTCTGTCTTCTTAAGCAGCTCTGAACATGGGACTGCTGCAGCCTCTCCCCAGCCATGCAATACTTACACAGGAGTGGCAGGATCAGCTGACAGGATGGGAGCAATACCCTTCCCTGCAGACTGCCCACATCCCACCAGACCACAAAGAAGACATTTTGCATCCCACCAGCCTAGGCCAGCCTCACCCTCATGGCAGGCCGGCCAGAGGCTTTCCAAAGCTCCCCTTTCCCAGGGCCAGGAAAAGCATGACCCCGTGGAAGCTCCCCATTCCCCACTCTCCTGCTTCACTGGCCTTACCTTCTGCCTGGTGGCTTCAGATCTGAGACGGACTGTTTCTTTAAATCCTCCGGCTTAGATTGGATGCAGGCCTCTGGGAGTCTGTGGACAAAACTAAAGCCAGGGGCAATTCCTGAACAAGTAAGCTCACAATGCCCTGTTTATTTATACAGCACAAATGATTGAAATCATTATGCCCCAGACTAACGGGACCTATTTATAAACAGCATCTTAAGATGAGCAATATAGCAGGACTCTCCACCGCTTCACAACAAGCGCCAGTCCCATCCCCCCATCCCCACTATAAGGCTCCAAGGCCCTTCTGACTTGCCACATGAAAGATGCATTCCTCGCCTGTTAAATTAAAATCTAATCATATTCTGCAGTAAACAAGGCACAAAGAACACTCTTGAAATTATGGGATGAAAACCAGCAACACTAAGGGCCAAACTCTCCCCTCAGATCTATCCTACAGCTCTTTGACAAGTGCAACCGGTTAGACATTTGAGCGCTTGACAACAGCCACCCCACCAGACGTGTGATCTGCCTGCTATTCCACCCTCTTCCATAAATTACAGATCTTCAGATCTGCATGTCCTCCATATTTGTGATGGCTGGTCTCCAACAGAGAGGAGGCTTGGGAAGAAGTGGATATTTCTCTCAAAACACTTAAATTACTCCTATGTTTCTGTCTATACAAAGCAGATCTGGAACTACTTAAGTGGGCATCCGTTGCCTTTGGACCCTTGGAAGGAAGAACTTTTGCTTTTCAGCCTCCTCAGACATTCGTCCAACCTAAACAAAATGAGAGATCCAACCAGCAGCCTCACACTGCAGTGCCATCCGGATGTTTCACTTGCAGCAGCATCCTTTGATTGTCGAAATCGTCACGCTATGGTCGAGCAATCCATGTGCAAGGGCACAAGCATGTAACTGGAGTTGTGAGATGGTGGTGGATCCCATGGGGAGCTGTGGGCTGGCTTTTCAACTTGTTGCATGTCACCCTTGGGTCATTGTGGATGACACGTCCCTTACAGATCCTATGAATCAAAGTGTTGTATGGTTATTTGGGCTGTATACTTTTTATAGTCTTAGCAGATTACTTAACACTGGTAATCATGATGAGTCCTAGATGTGATTAGAATTTAAGAATTAATAAGGCTTAACAACTCCACAGTGCTTTGCATTTTTCTCTTCAGAGTAGAGAACAAGTATTAACTAATTGCTCTTCAGAAAAAAACTTTTATTATCACAATTTTATGAGGTGGAAACTAGAAGGTTAAATAACTTGCCTGAAGTCATTCAATAAGTTGCACTGGGATTAAAATTTAGGAGTTGCTGGCTGCCAGCCCTACTTTTCGACCACTGGACCGCTATGCCTTTTATTTAATTTACTTGGCAGAGAATGCATCTTTCATATGGTAAGCTATATATTGTTATTCTAATGGAGGTGAAGGAAGGTAAGAAGGCCAGCAGCTCCCACTGTGAACTGATGAAGAGTCACATCATGGTGATTCTCTTTAAAAATCTTGACCTAATAGAAGATCGCTTCTACTCTCTAAAAAAAAAGTCTTTTTTCAAAATATAGATGCTTATAGGCAAGCATCTAAATTTCAATTGAGCTGTCTAGAGAAAGAAACTCAAATCTAAGGAAACTCTGACAATTCAGTCCCGCTGGTGTTTTGACATCTATTTCGTAAATATTTCATCAAAACTCAGGGAATGTTTTCACACCTAAATGCCATAACCTATGTATTCTTCATCTAGCATTCTGTACTTGGTTTGAGTTCTTGCCTATGTTTTTTCCTGTGATATTCTTCTTCTGAAACTATGGTTTTCCTTTAGTGTAGACTTTTAAAAAGCTGAAGATCCAATATAGACAAGGGTTCATGTATGTATGTGTGTGTGCATGATGGCAGCATCTATACAGCTAGAAATACTTTTTCATTTATCTGTTTTTCACAGGCTAATATATTAATAAGGAAAGTTCTGCTGAATAATAAGGAAAGTTCTACTGAAAATCAGTGAATCAATGCTCACCATCTGCAGGTGACAACAGCAACAAATCTCTGTGTATGCGTCTCTGTATGTACACAAGCAAAAGAAAGAGATCACATTTTGGACCACCACTTTTCCACATATATTATTCCCTCCAGAGGAACCTGATGAAGTTCAACAAGGGCAAGTGGAGGGTCCTGCACCTGGGAAGGAACAACCCCACTCACCAGTACAGGCTCGGGGCTGACTTGCTGCAGAGCAGCTCTCTGGAGAGGGACCTGGGTGTCCTGGTGGACAACAAGTTGACCATGAGCCAGCAGTGTGCCCTGGTTGCCAAGAAGGCCAACGGTATCCTGGGGTGCATTAAGCAGAGTGTGGCCAGCAGGTCAAGGGAGGTTCCCCTCCGCCTCTACTCTGCCCTGGTGAGACCCCATCTGGAGTACTCTGTCCAGTTCTGGGCTCCCCAGTTCAGGAAAGATGAGGAACTACTGCAGAGAGTCCAGTGGAGGGCTACGAGGATGGTGAAGGGGACTGGAGCATCTGTCCTATGAGGAAAGGCTGAGGGAGCTTCAGCCTGAAGAAGAGAAGGCTGAGAGGGGACCTTATCAATGCCTATAAATATCTCAACGGTGGGTGTCAGGAGGATGGGGCCAGGCTCTTTTCATTGGTGCCCAGCGACAGGACAAGGGGCAATGGGCACAAACTGAAGCATAGGAATTTCCGTCTGAACATGAGGAAGAACTTCTTCTCTCTGAGGGTGATGGAGCACTGGAACAGGTCACCCAGGGTTAGGTTGTGGAGTCTCCTTCTCTGGAGATATTGAAGACCTGCCTGGACAAGGTCCTGTGCAGCCTGTTGTAGATGACCCTGCTTCGGCAGGGGAGTTGGACTAGATGACCCACAGAGGTCTCTTCCAACCCCTAAGATTCTGTGATTCTGTGATTTATGGAGAATTCATATACAGCCAGATGAGCTTTGTCGATGTTGCATTCCAACTCCAAGGTGGAACAGCGCAGGTGTATCATAAGTTCACCACTGAATAAAGATGCTGTCTCTTATTTTTCTTTGGAATAATTGCCAAAATATGGAGCCACATAGACAAAGAAATAAGTGTCAAAAGGACAGTAACAACCATTAAGAGAATGTCTTGAGATCTGGAGAAAGAACAAAATGTGCATCTGAACACAGACTGGTTCCTGCAACAGAAAATGAACGCAGTGGCTGTACACAGATCCATGATAAGAAAGATCATTGCCACTAGTGAGAGAAAAACCTTCACGATACAAGACATTTTAAAAATAGTGAGGAAAAAGAATGAGAATTTGATAATATGAATGAAATCTTATGCTAGAGGTTTAAGTTTGCAAGACTGAGGAAAGCAGTTATTACTGAAAATGTGTTCTAACATTTAAAAATCAGTGCTAAAATCACCTAATAAATGAAAACAGCACATACAGTAACATATTTTTATTATTTTTGTGTACAGCAGATACACTAGTTGGTCAAAAGCACAGTAAAAGTGGTTTGTTCAAACTCAGGAAAGGTCTACAGACACCTCACTTCATTTAACCTCTTTGTTTTCTGTAAACATCTGTTGATTTACTCCAGTCTTTGTCATTGTGGCTTAGCACTGCAATAGTTACCTAGACAGCACAAAACTCTTTGTCCACTCCCCTACATCTCTTCTACTTTATGCTCACAAGTATGGACATGAAACCTATGTCTGAACCACTTCGTTAGGAGTGGTCAGTTTGGCTTCTCTTGGGAATGCATGATATTTTTGACAGATTGGTAGTCGATGCAGTGGAAATAGTTGAAACACATCCACAATGCTCGTTTGGCCCTGGCCTAGTGCCTGAGGAGCCTCTTAGTCCATGTAACTCAAAATACTGCTGGTAACATTGAAATATGTAGCAATATTCAGCAGATTCCTCAGTGATCCATGTGACCCTGTGCTAAAAATCTTTTCATCACCTTCAACTGGGATAGGATTTTGCTGAACCTGATTGGTTCCCTCCATACTCATAACACTCATTCCACAGATATAAAGTGTCCCATCAGGTTTCTGGGAAGACCTGTAGAATGGAATGACATGAAAGAAAAATTAGTTGTTTTTCTCTTGACAGGGATCCCAAGGCTCCTGAAAATCAGCAATGTTCCCCCCAAATTATGTGATGCTAAGAGCAACTTGGACTCTGCTGGTGGCATTCTAAGAGCAGAGCATTTCTTCTTGGGACAGTAATCATTGTCACTGTCAGTATATCACAGGATGGAAGCAGAGGGGCAGTGATCTTCAGGCTCTTTGAACTACTTTCTCCCATTTTTTTCTCCCCACCTTTTTTTTTCATTTTTGGAAATGATAATTACTTCTGTTATCCAACAGCTAATCTTTGAGTTCCCAGAGTGGGTTGACAACTTCTTCCTCTTCTTTCCTTGACTCCATCTCCTGCAAAGTTTTTATCTATTCCACAGGTTGAAGCGTGATTCTGAACAGAGAGATCATGGAAGTTCAAGGGTGGTAATCCCACCATGCAATTTCTCAAATTTTCTATAGCAGAAACACTTACTACTGCTGTGCACCTTCTCCTGGGAACATGAAAGGATGTCACCTGTGAAGGTGAAGAAGAGTCTAATCTCTGTGGGTTTGTAGCATCTGGTTCCACCTCTGGTCCTTTTCCAGTGTTTCCTGATGGTAGTCCTGGTCATCTTCATGTGTGCCATATTCCCTTACATGCTTGATACAAGTGAGGTGAGATAGTGCCTTTACCACAGAGATCCTGAATTCAGATGACGCATGGGCAAATGAGGTCTGTAGGCACCCTGACCTAAACAAAAGCTCAGGCATCCTAAAGGGCCCGTATGGAAGAGCAGAGCCAGAAGTGGGATAATACTAACACAGCATTCACTTTTTCTCCATATAAGATGCTAAGATAGTTAGTACTCCTAAATTACCATTTTTGCCAGGAAATTTGAAGCCAAAGTGTGCTTTCAGCTATACACGTAAATCATTGTGGGGTTATATGCATGAAAACAAGAGCAAAACTTAAACCACAGATTTTCCAGGGAAAAACAAGTGCTGCATTTCAGGCAATTAGGAGCAGTAAAGTAAACATTTAGTCACCATTGACTCATGAGTCGAAAAACACAGTAGTCAATTACAGCTTTTGGCAGCAATAATTAATATGGTGTTGATGAAAACTGTGTTTTTCACTCAACATATTAAGCTATTCCAGGTAATTAAATGTAACCTCATCTATATGTAATTTCTCTTTAGTCTGCACATGATACAGTATTTCAACCTCGTATCCTGTATTCTGGAGGGAAAATAATATAGGAACATTACCTAAAGCATATACCCAATAACCTTAACATGATTTGTTTACATTTAAAACTATATCACACTTTATGATTAAATAGTTGACTATGAAAAAGTTTGTAATTTAATAATTTGCACAATCTTTCTTACATTAGTCTTTATGTCTGGTGTATGGAGATAAAGTAAGAGATCAATTTTAACCATGTATACCGCATAGACATTTATTTCTTTGTATGTTTTAACATCCTGGGCCTTTTTTCAGAGGCATTAAATAGAAAGAAAGTAAGTACTTACAGAAAAGACCGCTCCTGACATTTCTGATGAAGGACTTGTGGTATTGTGAAGCTTCTGAATACAGAAAGAGGTGTTATGTGTAAAGTAGTCTTCAGTATACTGTATCGACCTGATTTTCCAAACTGCAGAGTATCTACATTTCTCACTGAAGCTAATGGAACTTGAAATGCACCTCTGAAAATTAATGTATATCACTGCCCTCTAAGTCACTGTTTATAAACTCAAAGAATTTGAAGTCCATATTTCCAGCTTGACTGCCCAACTACTTCCAGCTACAGCCATACAGCAGGAAAAATGGAAAGAGAAATTCTCTTTTATCTCAAGAAGCTTCAATTTACTTATTTTTAGATTTGCAAGAGTTCCTTTCAATGCTAGGCTTTAAGATTTTCCTCCACAAACTGGTTGCCAGTTGAAGCATCAGTCTCACATGACTGTCACCAAAGTGTACTCTTACTAGACTAGTTTAAATCTGCAGTGTCATTACTACATGTCTAATACACCTGATACATTTATGTCTGAGCTGCAGCTTAGGTATCCCTATTAGGTTCTTAAAATAAGCCCCCAGAAAAGATAAAATTGCATACATTATGAAATTAAGAAGGGTTGCTATTACCTTTAGTGAATATCACGTACTTTGTGTTCTTCCTGAAACAATAATTTTACTGTCTTTGTTAGCACAAGATCTTGTTCCATAACACTATCACAGCTATTGTATGACAAAATGTAAAGTTACTGGGCCTTAGTTCTGTTAACCCTTCTGATAAGTGGTTTAGCTTAATTCAGAAAAGGCAGCTAATTCTTAGCATTATCAATTCTCCCAAATTAAGTAACATGAAAACATGACTAAAATTCCCAACCAATACATTTTTCTGTGAGAGGTATACCAAAATATTTTATATCGGTGACTATCATTTTTGTTGACCTAAGTATTTACTATGATGCTGGATTTTTAGAAGTGGTTACAATGTCTTTGAGCAAAATTCAGGAAAGATGTGTGCTCCATTCAGGTGGATTTTTGGTCCATGAAATGTGTTCAATGTAAAATTGTAAGACGCTCTGATACCAAAGAAATTCCCTGGCTTTGGCATCAAATAAACTCTTTCTCTGAGCACGAGCAAGAAAAGTCTTTAACACTTCCCGAAGGGGCGCAAGTCAAAAGGAATGGCACAATCCACCAATAAATGAAAAGCACAACACAGTGCCCTACATGGGCATAGTAAGTAAGCCTATTTGTGTTACTTATTTGAAGGAACAAAGGGGCTTTTCCAGAAACCATCTGTACATTGTTAAAGAGGAGTGAATTACCTATAGCCTTCAAAAGAAAACAGTGCTGTTAAAATAAACTTGTGGGTTGGAAGGAATTAGGTTACTGAAAGTGAGCGTGAGTGAGAAGACTTAAATGCTTCTCTGAATTTTGTCTCACTGATTACACAAAACCCAGGTACACAGGGATGCAGGGTTTCAGCAGAGAGACATTGCCACAGCTGTCAGATCTGGAGCCAAGCTTGCCGATACCCAAATCTTGTGTTTTGCTTTGAAGTTCTCTTCTGAAGCACCATAACAATAAGGGGGGTGGGGGGTGTGAACTTAATGTCCTCTGGCTAGAATGCAGAATTACAGATGGTGAGCTAGATTTCATGCTCAAAAGGTGTTAGCTAAAACCCTAAAATTGTGAGTTTAAAATAATAAAGTGCACACTGGAGTCTCTAGAGTCACCTTTGGTGAAATGTTGGTGCACTTGGGCACATGTTCAAGATTTTGCCACAGTCACAGGGACTGGAAACTCCTGTTCTCTTTTAAAAGATGAGATTCTCACATGGTCACTTCATTTCAAGAATGGAGGCTTTAAAGAAAATATCATTTAGGGCAAGTTTCATGATAATAAAATGGTAAAAACTGGCAAGCCTATGGCTCTTTTCAAATTCATGAACCTCAAAAGAAGCCAGGCAAAATCCGCTTGGTTTCAAGTTTCACAGAAGCTTGCAGTGCACCTCCAGTTTGTCCGAAAGGTTCACGAAAGTTCAGCCTTTCATGTCATTCTGATTCGATTTATGGGTTTTTCCTAAACCATGTAAAACTTGGGGTATTATAGGGATTTGACATGAGCCAGGTGGAACTCAGCATGTCTGACAGTGTCTCGATTTGAGATTTTGAGTCTGTTTAAATACAAAGCAGAAAGCAAAATTCCATCTTCCTCTGAAGTCAGAGAAAAGTTTCATATGATCCTCTGTAAACCATATTCACTTCCTGCAGAGTTCTTGGGATTCACAGAAGTCCATGGTTGCATAACTGTGCATAGAGGCTAGTCTATGGGATTCTACCACAATGCCGAAAGGAAAAGCCAGGAATCCTGGAAGCACAATAAAGGGAAGGGCGTGGATGTGCCTTGCTGCAGAGTGAGTATTTACCTCTCCCCAGGATGCAGAGCACCACAGTTGGTTCTCACCACAAGACTGACTAGAGCCTGAGGCTCAGTTTTCTAGAAGATATGGTAGACTAGTGCACCTTTGCACAGAGTACATTTACAGTGTATTCTCCTTGCTGCTGAGAGGCTCTTTCTTTTTCTTCATCACAGCTAATAGAGGCAGACAAAATGAAGAGTAGTTCTCAAGTAGTTCTCTAGATTTCAAACAGTTTTTCCACTCCTTATCTACATGGAAGTTGAACCCCCGAAACTCTTCCTGAACTGACTATTCAAAAAAGTTCAGGTCAAGCCAGCTGAAAGCCATCACTTCAATAATTTCAAAGTAGTCTGTGTAGATTTTAACTATGGGCTACAAAACCATTGCCAATCTGCTTTAGAAATGTTTTATAGGATTTATTAATATATAAAAAGTCACATATTTTAAAAGTGTGTTTTGTGAAGTGACTTGTAAACATTTTTGCCTACAACAGTCCATGGAGTTAGTCACAATACAGTTGTTGCCTTCACTTTTCTTCTTTAGAGTTTTAATGCCCAAAAGACATATTTGAAATTAGCATTTTTCTCTTTTATGTTACCTCTAATTTTTATGGTGAAATTCTTACTCTAGTTAAGAGGGCATGGCCAGTTGTCATCTATTATGACAGAATTTTGAGTAATGAGACTGGACAAAAGTGAAAATTGTACTCTTTTACACCTTTGTTTCTCCAGTGTGCAAACTCAATTAATATAAAGTGAAGCTCTGAAGGATGTATTAAATTATTTCCAATACTTACTGGTTTAACAAGAAAGCAGAAGATATGTATCTTTTGTGTTTATCTACATTGTTCTTATACAGTTATTAAACTTCCCCTAAACTATTATTTTAATAATATTTAATTGACACACAATAAATATCCTATTAAATTGAATAATTTAGTTTGGGAAAGTAATTATTCATTTGAGACATATAATTTGAAGGCTTACCACAGTTCCTTATCTCTGTTAGATCTCAATATTTCTCATCAGGAATTTTATAGGAAATTCATTTCAGGGTGAAAATCATGCTTGGGCATTTCAAAGGCACTTAAAGCCTAAATGTAATCCAGGTAATATCAGGCCCCTCTACTAGGTGTGTGATTTGTGCAAACAGTTGCCCTATGCTCCCTTCTACAATTAGCAGAGAGACTTCATTTTCTAAGTTGATTATATGGTCAGTTTGGAGTAAGAATGCTTCTAAATTCTGTCCCTGGATAAATGCCTTAGTTTAAGAACAATAAATCTGGACCTCAGATGCCAAACCATCTTTCACAATACCTTAGTTTTCACTGAAAATTTCTGCTTTATCCAGATTTCAGGATGGGGAGGAAACAATAAGACCTTGAATTAATTAATTATTTCCTGTTAAGGAAATATGCAGTCTTTGTAATCCGCAGTTATTTTAAGTCATAAATTTGAAGCTCAGGAAGTATCTGCAATTTCTATGGAGTTATTTGTTAATCTGATCACTGAAGACTTTAAGGTCCATTTTGGAGCAGGATAGGAGAAATCTTCATGTGATCAAGCCTCCAATATTGAAAAGACAAAGCTGATAACAGAAAATTACTGGTTTTATTTTTTAGTATTGTCTCTACTAAGCCATGTTCTATGGGTTGGTTGTACAGGCAGCTCCATATTATCTATGTTTTTCTGTGCATCCATCCATCCATCCATCCATCCATCCATCCATCCATCCACCCACCCATTTCCCTTTATTTCTACATATTAGTGCAAAAAGGAGTGATTTTGAGCCCTATGTGGCCAACAGCTTGGTCAGAAAATGGGTGCTTATTGAAGATTAATGCATTTGTGAATCAGTTGTTCTGATTACAAGAAAAACACGTAACTGAGTGAAATTCTGTGGTTGTGTGTAAAGTCATAGTAACCTTACAAGCATGAGTCCTGGATTTCTGGCCTCCTCTTCTTTTAGCTTAGCTCTCCCTTGAGCATTTATTCATTTGTTTGCCCTTGCCAAAAAAATTATTCACCTAAACACAGCCCTCTTGTGATATCAATGGAAGTCTGAGCAACCTACGGCAGAGAATGTGCAAAGCATATATTGCTACAGAACAATGTTGTCTTCTGTTTTGCTGTGTTTTCTTGGATATCGTATTCTGTGAGAAGAGGAATCCTGTAACTAAGGCTGACTTGTGATTTTTCACAGTATAACAAAGTATAACAAAAATGCCTCCATTTCACCTTTTAATGATTAAATCTCTCCAATGCCCTGAGCCTTGAACATGCAGGCACACAAGTAATTTTACACACATGAGCAATCCCACCAAGCTCCCTGGGTCTACACATGTGTAGCATTGCACATATTCACATCAGCAAGATCAGGAACTGATTTTGTAGAGAACATCTGTGGCAAAGGAATCTTCCTGCAAATATACAGTGTCTACATCAGTAAACCTCATAGCTTTGCTTCAGTGCTCAGTCACCCACAAAAGTCACTTACTGCCTTGCATAGTACTTGCTTTGAGCAATACTCCTCAAGTAATTTGCTTTAAATTCTTTAAACACTGTGATAGCATAGTTTACTGAAGCTTTCAGAAAATTAAAAAAAAAAGTTATAACCACTTATTGTAGGTAGTTACAAGTCATTGCAAATGGTGCATTTGAAAATCAGAGTTAACAACTTGCCAATTGATATTTCATTCTGCATTGCTTAGTGGTCAGGATAATGGCTTCCTATCTTCATGAATTTTTTTTACCTGATAATGTTGAATTTTTCAGCATCAGTGTAAGCACAAGAACAGTTTGTGTAAGTAAATGAACCATATCAGCAACTGTAATTCAGTCAGCATTGAAAACATGATCAAAATGTATTAAATTATTTGTGATACTTGCTCTCTGCAAGAAGGCAAATCTATTTGAACAAAAAAAATTAACTAGAATATGAAACTGCAATAATAAAAATGTCATGTCCCTTTAAATAGTATATGGGTACTCAGATATTGTACGTCTTAGGTGTTATTTCATTCTAAAGGAACTAAGAAAAATAATTTGTGGCTAAACGTACAGTGTTTCAAAAGGATTGGTCTACAGGTAGATTAAACAAAGAAGTCTAGGCCAAAAAATCCATCTATATAACCATTCTCAAATAGGCCATACATTTTATACAACATAAAAGATAAGCTGCAGTGTTATATGACAGCTAAAAACTCCTGTATTGATTCCCAAAAATATTGGCTTAATTTTATCAAAATGTATTTATTCATCACTGCTGCATCAATGATCTTCTATATTTTATATGTAAATAATCTATTCTATTCCCTTGATCATGTTAATCTTACTAATGACAAATTACCATTCTCCACGTACAGTTCCCAGATTTACAAATTATCACTCCTGCTTTCAGGGGACTGAGAATCAGCCACGCTTGCTAATGCCTCTATGGATCGCCTGACACATAGCAGATTTTTATATTCCCTTTTAAAGCATTCAGCTCGCAAGAAATAATTTATAAATCTGGCTATCACTCGCACTTATCCTCTTACTGCTTGAGGGGGAAAAAGAACAAGATCAAATTGGGAGGATTATTAACAATTTAAGAACTTTATTTGCTTCAATTAACTCTTTGCAGGAAGAACTACATGCTAAAGCCCATTGGTTTTAGGAAAGGAAGGTGAAGTATCCTGCCTATTCAGTTATGGTGGAGAACTCAGACAAACAAAAAATAGTATCTACAAATACTCTTTGTGTTCTGACTTTAAAAAACAGATTTTTTTTTTTCATTTTAGAAGTACATTGAAACCTAAGAACTCCTTTCAACGAACAAAACATGACTTGTGTTAAGGAATTAAAACTGAAAAGTCAAGCAAGCTAAAAATTCAGTCTTTGGGACTGTTTCTGTCTTGCTCTACACCTATGCATAGTGGAGACAAAACGCTACCGTACTCATTGGGGCGCATCCTCCCTCCACTTGATATTTCCTCTGTAGTTGTGAAAATGATGATGGCACAATGAAGAATGAGATCCTCAAATATCACCCTTCCTTTAGGTTCACTTGTCTTGGTGTAACCCCTTACTGCAACCCTCTCCTTCCCATGCAGAGACAAATGCTTTTGATAGTCACAGAGAATTTGCTACCTTTTATTGCAGGAAGCTCCTCGCCTCTTTCAGTGTAAGGGAATGTACAGCACTGGCTGCAATTAATGAGTGACTGCTGGAAAGGAAAGGCAGTCAGCTGTTCCTTCGCTGTAAATGTATTCTGGAAACCACTCTGCAGATTCCAACCACACCCTCATGGCCATGGACAGCAGTAGGAGGACCTCCAATGTAAGAAGGGACTCAGTTGCCACAGACTTGTGTCTAAATAGCAGCTGAGATGGCTCTGAGTTTCCCTGCCATCTTCCAGCTGCCACTCCAGAAGAAAAAGGTCTCCCAAAGGTCCTACTAGTCCCCTGAAGATGCCTTCGATACCCAAGACATCTGAAATGCTAACGTGTACCTCGATTCAAGTAACTGAATACCTCCCATTGAACCCAAGAAGTTCCCACCATAGCCAGTGAAAGTTTCTACTTCAATGATAACAGATAACACTCATTGTAATCAATATCAGTAATTAGTATCTTCTGGCAGCATGACAACCATATGATAAACGCTTAGAGTTAAAAATAACATTAAAAAACCAAAGGGCTCATGACATCTACTACAGCTGGTTTAGTGTGTACAACCAAAATCTCCATTCCTCTGCTCAGCCCCACAGAGAGATCTGGTGTAAATAGGTTCATAACGCTCCGCCTCCATCCTCCTGCTTGAAACAACAAGGAAATTCCCCTGAGATCACTGGGAGGCAAAACCCAGGAACCTCCTCGGGTGATAGTATCTCTTATTCACACCAGAAATTTTCACAAGATGCATCTGCGTTACTGATGCCCTCCACTCTCGACACCATTCCATAGGGGGAACAGAGACACAAGAAAACCCACAGCTGACAAATACTCATTCTGCTGGGAAGAATTGACTGTGAAGGCTTCCTTTAGCTTCACTTCTGCCTGACCATTCCCCACACATAACCACAGTACTGATCATATATGTGACAGGATTTTACTCATTAGGAAGACTTTTCTGCCTACAGAATAAGTATCCTAATGGGATCTGTAATTAGCAGAATATTATATTTTTTTAACGGACTCTAAAATCCCACTTCTACTTCATTAAATTGAGGTTCATTTTGAGCAGTCTATGTGTCAATAAGTATTTATGATCCTCTTGAAGCACAACTTACTGGCCTGTAGAGCACAACCATTTCCATTTGTCACACTGATATGTATTTAGGGACTATCTAAAATACAGACTGGATGGATTATAATGGTTGGTCACGTAAATTCTCCTTCGTTCAACAGCCACTGCCACAATAGACTTTCAGAAGCACTGCAGTCTATCACGCATCTAACCTATAGAAACCTATTTCTGATATTCATTCATTATGAGGTTATCATCTATGCTGGGGATGAGCAGAAAGGCTGGAAATGGATGACATTTGGACACGAATTTTTTAACCTCCAATTTTAGATACATCCTTATATGCAAAATTCCTCCCTCTCCATGCATCATGCAAGTTTAAGGCCCCTTCTTTCTCTATACAGGAAGTGTTAAGATTTTTAAGAGAAGGAAAAAAGTAGCCTTGCTTTTAGAGAGCAGTATTTCTTTTCCCTGCTGATCTCCTTAAAGACACCAACTATCTGTGCAAGGCATCTTACTGCAAATATGCTCATCTACTTACAGTCCCTTGAGGAATGTCAGGATAGGAAGGGGCCCTGTTACCTACTACTTCTTATGGAAAGGCTGAAAATGCTGCATCTTGCCTTGTATGGAGAACTCCCAACTCTTGCTATTGCTAGCAGCTATTTTAAAAATAGTCCACTTCTGGAACTATGAAGTCCTGGGCCAAATTTCAGTTACAAACCAGTGCATCCAAACAAATGTCTGCTCTACTCTATGGCACAGTTTGAATTGGTCAGAATTCCACTGAGCTTGCATTGTGGTTATTATTTTCCATATAGCTGGAGTACTAACTCTGTACTCCGTAGCAGAACAAATTTTTTACACGCCTACCACAAAAAAAAAATTACAGAAATTTCAAAGTGTAATTTCAGGGTAATTGTAGCTGGTAAATCCAATGTGGTTAGTGTAGTTAACTTCATATTAATTTTAGTTAGAATCTAAAGGTTGCTGCCTACAAACACCCATTCATAGCTTTAGTCACGAGTCATTCAGTGACAGCCAATGAAAATATTTGGTGAGTAAACTTCCACATATGTTTATAGGCCTCAGTCCTAGCGGGGTACTAATAAGCAATTCAGATATGTAGTTTACTTCCTCATATGCATTAATGTTAATTACAAGTAACCACAATTATAAAGACAATGTAATTACATTCTAATTATAGCATAACCACAGCTACTGCGTTATGTGTAACCGAATTTTTAAAAAAACTTTCACTCTCTTTAGACATATCACTTTAGCACATGCTTTTATTCCTATTTCTTTATATCCATCTTTCACCAACGCATATCTGAGCACTCAGACAAGTTTTTGACCCATCCTTCTTTAGACAGAAAAGCAAGCTAAACATTATCTAAGCATATTTTAAATTAAGAGATACTCACATTCCTTTTACTCTTTATAGAAGAGGGGAAACATAAAGCAATTACATAGGCAGAGTAGCTTCAATTTCTCTGTATACACAACACTCAAATCTTAACTCATCATCTCCCAGCGTTACTCCAGTAGCTGCCTATGCTGAGAACATGAAGAACTGCTGGGTGGCTTGACAGTTAAGTAAGAAAACATGACAATAGATACTAGACACATAGAATATATAATATATAATAGCTATGTAATAGATATATTCTCAATACTCCCTTTCTGGAGTCACATTATCATGACAACTACAAAAGCTGGTTTTTTCCTGGTTACCCTAATGGGTCATGGTTGACTTGCTTTGTCAGTAAGAAAAAAGGTACCAGCCAGGAAGTAACAGGACAAACCGAGTCAAGGTGTTCCATCTCTGAGCAGAGAGAGAAGGGTGAAATGGAAAAATCAATGCTCTTCTATATGAGTCCTTTCTCACACCCAACAGCTGATAGTGAAGGAACTGGTTATTCTTTTAGGAAAGGCAACCCAAGATAATAAGGCAACCACTTCCACTTACAGAAAGGCATGTCTAGTTATGGGAAAAAGAGCATGAAGGAGAGCCAAGAGTGTCCAGGGTTTAATTGCATTAAGCTGGAAAATAATTCCCTCAAGGAAACACCTGAAAGTCCAACGGGTTTGCTGACACAGATGAGTCTTTCGTTTCCCTTGGGGATGAAAGGAGAGTAAAAGAAGCAGAACAAGATAACAAAGCATGCTAGTCTGGAGAAGCCCTGTGTGCTCAGCTGTATGTTTCCTGGCTGGAAGGTAGAAATGTTACAGAATGACGATTCTTCCCCATTGGCAAAGGGCACCAAAGCCAAACAGAAAAAATGAAATAAATCATAACACAAGCCAAATAAACCCAACAGATTTACTTCTAGTCTTAGAAGAACATGAATCCTGTCTCCAGGGTATGTGTGTCATCCTACACACCTGTATTACAAAGGCTGGCTAGTAGCATCATGCCCTGGAAAGAAGAAGACACTGCCAGGTGGAAGTGGTTCATTCGCTGTTTGCCATACAAGGAACCTTCTCAGCCATCTCTGCAGTAGCTGCCCATGCCATCCCAGACCTACATGGAGCTCAGTGTTGTTTTCCACTGGGTACAAAGTACAAGCTTAAAAAACCCAGTTCAAATCTTGGAGTGAAAGTTTCTTGGAGACTCTGAGTCTTACCCATGTTGTAGTCTCATTCACTGCAAAGTGAGACAAAAACAGTTCTGAAATATCAAAGCCAACATACATGGGCTGGAAGAGAGCGAAACAGCTTCACCAAAAATATGTTTACTGGCTTGCGAAGGTATTATTATGATGAAGTCATGTAAGTTTAATTAAAAAAAGAGGGAAGGAGAGAGAATTGCAAAGGCACATGGGAGCCCATCAGACCCAGAAAGCCTGATAATCACAAACTGAGGACAACAGCAGGAAGGTGGGAGAGGAGTTCACCACCACGGATGGTAGTCTAAAGTACTAACCTAAAACCTGAGACAAGGCAAGCAGATTGAAGGTAATTATATTTCAGGGCTGTAAGAAGCTGGGGGATAGAGTCTTAAAGCTACTGCACTAATTTCGTATGTCTGTATGTGGTGGCTAGAAGTAGCTTAACTATGCATTTCCATCAGATAAGGCTGTAACTCATCATACAGATACCCTTCATAAGGTAGCAGAATCAACAACATTCAACAGTCCATTCTTTAACATAGTCTCCAGGTTCACCTTATTTAATAAATTTAAATATGAGGCGATAGGGCAGTACATTTCTGAAGATGAGGGTTCTCTTTTAATTTTGTAGGCACAGCAAGAATCTTCCCTAACTATCAATAGGCAAGAAAAGGACTGTGAAGACTGAGTATTACCCATAAGCCATAGCCAAGATCAGTAAAATAAGACATAAACACGGAGAGTAATCCATATGCTTAATGCCAGCTGCCAGAGCTGCTGTCCTTTATGACTGGCATTAGTGTGATGACAGGTCCTTGAAGGAAAATATAGCCCATTTCACAGTGACACATTCACAGGATACCATGTCATCACCTGCATGTATGTTTAAGTGTCACTGCTGGGGAAGCCTTTAAATGTTTAAATTCAAGAGGGGAACAAGACTTCATGGAAGAAACCACCCATCATTCAGTATTTTTTCCTCTGAACAAGAGTAAATTAAATGAATGTGTGAAATAATAATAAACAAATCATTACATTTGCCCCAGACAAAAGGGAAAGGGCAAAATAAAATGCATACAGTATAATGCAACATCACTAAACACTATATGCTTTGAGAATCCGTTGTTCAGGATAAATGCAGGAAAGAGTATTTAAAAATTAAAAGAACCAAGAAGAAACATAGTAAGTATTAGCGGTTAGCAGGGGTTGCTGTGCAAATTCATCATGTTGGCCTGAACACAAATAACCAGTATGTGTATATTTTGAGAATGGGAGAAGACTGCAATAAGATTGTTTCTAATGCTGGGAGATTCAGCTATGCAGCTTACCCTTGCCATCCTATATGACAAAGCATGCGTAAATGGCGACACCTCTCAGGTGTGTCTAATATCAAACATAACAAGCAGTAACATCACTAAAAGTTTTAAGTCAATAAGGTAGCTAACCTTCTCCTGTTGTCCAGTGCAACTGTGATAATCCTACTAAGTATTGTTTTGTAAAAAAAAGCTTATACTCATTTTCTAGTGATCCTATTAAAAATGTATCTGATACTCACAAGAACACAGACCCAGAGACATGGAGAAACTAAATTATTTACTCTGTCCACTTAGCAATAAGCAACATTTCCAAACAAGTGTAGTTTGGAAAACACTTGTACATTTTTTTAGGGAGAAGAGTCAGCTTTCGAAGCCTAAATAATGAGCCATAGTGAAACAGTCATACCAACAATCTGGAGATGGTGTCATCCTAAAGCCATGAGCGTATAACTAACCAGCATTCAACTTACACTCACCTCCTGACTATATCACATGCACATGGAGAAATCTCATTGCTGGTCTGGAAGAAAATAGAAAGAGGAAGAAGAGGTTTCTGCATTACTTTTCTGTCCATCTAGTCTCACCAAGCAGCCTGTTTAGTACTGTAGGATCTGAGAATATGGTCAGAGCAAATCTGCATGCTGGAGATATGAGCTAGTATACCCTTAGCCACACTTTTCAAACCCTTAGCCACACATTTTCAAGCATGATCACAAATTTATACCCACCTTGTATTTAAAGACCTTTGTAGTAGGGTGTGGGGTGGGTGTTAAACATCAATGCCTTGAACAGTTTTCTGTAAACAAGGCCTGGTCACTCAACATTTTAAAGGCCTAACAAAGCAGTCTTTATTTTAAATAAAGTATGTGGTATGACGCACCTGAATCCATTTCTAACTCCTGGAAGGAAAGTGCAAACAATAGAGTAGTTAGTCCAAAAAATAAGAGTCAAATATACAACCTAATCATTAAAAAAAAAAAAAAAAACACTGAAAAAAACCCAACTTTCATCCAAACTGGGAGCAAGCAGTTCAGGAAGCAAACAAGACAGCAGCTAGCATGTTATCAGAGCAAGGAAATCAGCAACAAAGATCAAAATGGTGTCTCAGCATACTAATGTTGACAATGTCTATGAGTCCCAGTGCTCAAAACGACCACAGAAGTAATCTCGGTGCAGCACATCCAATCAGCAGCAGTTTACTTGCAGTGTGCAACAGGAAACCCTCACATTTATCAGCTCTGCTCTCTCATCAGTATATGTCACTGCACTTCATAGAAGCTAGTACTGTGTTAATTTATCAGCAAATCGAAAGAAGAATAAAAATGCAACTGCTGTCTTCTTTTGAGTCATTTATTTCCCTCAGTGTTTTATTTTTCACCCTACATGATAAAATGCAAGAGTCCGTAGCTTGAAATACTGGAAAGCAAATGAAGAAAAAGGTATATCCTGATTAAACTTCTGTTTGGTACAAGTGTATAAGCCCTGTTTCTACAATCAATCCAGTAGGGCAGACACTTCGACCTGCAAAGTCCTCTTCACTGCCTGAAGACCTGCTCACCACAGTCAGGCTGGAGGAGCTTTCCAGCATCTCCCTGGAACATGGGCTCCAAATTACTTTTTATTCCTATGATAAAGGAAGATTATATCCAGAGCAGGCAGGCTGGTTTCTCCCCTCTGAAGTTCTTATTTGCAGAAGCTTATTGAGATGCAGTAAATATGTGAAACAGCATATATGAAATGTAATCCAAAACCAGCAAGAACTGGGCTCTGGATTTGCAGAGAAGGGATCCTGGTGTCTTCACGGATTCATTGCCTGTATCTCAATTATCAGTCTATTTTATTTAATGGTTCTTTGGCTCTGGCCTTGGGCTAGTACATACCAGTATATCTCCACAAAAGTGGAATCACAGAATCACAGAATGTAAGATGATCCCTCTGGGGATCATCTAGTCCAACTCCCCTGCTGAAGCAGGGTCACCTACAGCAGGCTGCACAGGACCTCGTCCAGGCGGGTCTTGAATATCTCCAGAGAAGGAGACTCCACAACCTCCCTGGGCAGCCTGTTCCAGGGCTCCGTC
>Ga0065711_1031893_pt1 | contig 28483 bp, 16 predicted proteins | sample Hoacrofraction12_FD_59098 | JGI IMG/M metagenome (GOLD analysis project Ga0065711, IMG submission 59098) | Hoatzin crop microbial communities from Cojedes, Venezuela - Epithelial fraction 12 v2 (version 2) | ecosystem: Host-associated > Birds > Digestive system > Esophagus > Crop | place... | reverse complement strand
ATTTTTTTTTTTTTTGTAAATGCTGTATTTGAGGCCAAATCCAAAGTTAGCAAGTGGGAACACCTATGCTATGGACAGATTTTTACTGGACAGATACCAGCGGTGGGGTGGCAGTGCCCAGCCTCCGGTGCAGAAATCCAGTCAGGGCTCACAGTCATTCCAATAAACCGGAGCACCAGACAGAGCTGCCGAGAGTTCTTTTGATCTTTGGGTTTTTTTTTTCTGTCTCAGAAATGAGCAGAATGCTGTAAAATTATAAACAAGGTAAGACTGAGAAGCATCCTATTGCTGTACTTTCAGAAGACATAAGAAACAATGCATATATTTTGTGATGCCCCATACACACTCAAACCCCCTCTCCCCCATATTCTTGCTGCGTTATGTCTAATTTAGACTGGTCACAGCCAGGGTAGAGCACACTTCATATGCATTTATCTTATCACCCTAACACTGTGCAAACTGCAGTAATTTTTCATATTTCATAGCTAGTTTCATCTAAGGCCTCAGCAAATGGAGGTGGAAAGCTCCCACTGACTTTAACAGAGTTTGGATCAGGCTGTAAGTCTCCGGCAAAGTTAAAAATAAAGATCACCATTACAATTTTACAGATACCCAAATCAAGGGACAAAAAAATATAACATGGTGATAATACAGCAGAAGCAGCGCTAGAAAACAGGTATCTAGACTCCTCGACTTCTGCTTGATGGAAAGAGTTCTTGCAGCTGCTGCTTAAGTTACTCGTTCAGCAACACGTGAGAGAAGACAGAGTGCAGAACAGGCTTAAGTGGGCACAGTTGAAACCCAGCATCACAGTGTTTCCAGAAAGGATGGTAACTGTAAGAATTACTGTTCTCTGAATACACTCTGATACTTCCCTGCACCCCCCAAATTCTGACCAATAAAGTAATATCGTGAACTGCAAAAGTAAACTGGTGATAAGGTCTCCGAATGACAGACAACAAATACAAAAGTTCTCAAGAAATAAGACATGTTTTAGTGAGTGCAACAATAAAAGAAGGCATTCATTTTCCTATATGTGATATACTTCCCTTTTCAGATATAAAACACTGTTTGAAGCAGAACTAGCAAATTTGATTCCAAAAACTGAAAATCCAAAAGAAATCAGGATTTAGTTTGTTTGAAAGCATTTTAAAACTCTTGCATTGGTATCCCCTTTGCCTCTTTAACAAATCTATAGATAGTCATTTCTTAACCTGCCACGGCACTTAGGGAGATGGTTTAGTGGTGGACTTGGTAGTATTAGGTTTACAGTTGGACTCAATGATCTTAAGGGTCTTTTCCAGCCTAAGCAATTCTGAAACACCTGCAGGAGAGCAACTATAATGTAAAGCATACAGCACTTCTTTAAGCCTAGTAGAATACTTTCATTGCTTTTGGTGGAAGAAAAATTAGCCTTCAATTTGAATGTTATCTTTCATACTTGGGACCCCACAGATAGTATCAACTCTACTGAATTTATCACCTGATCAGATCAAACTCTTACACATAAAAAATACACACAAAAGAATAATTTTAATTCCCAAGAGATCCTGAAAATTTGTTAGCATCATCCTGGGATGAATTTCACAATATATTCCCCGACACTTCTCTTTTGCACCTTTCAACACTAAAAACACTGATCCAATCACTAATTCAAGAAAGTTGCAGTAAAAACCTTATCAAAACACGCTTGCCATTACTAACTTTATATATATACATGCACAAATGCCGTCTAATATATATATATATAATCACACACATCCTTTTAAAAATTTTTATTCTAGTCTGGTTGCGGGGTCCAGTGTGGATGAGACTGGGGACCTCTGTTGCGTATGAGAAAACTTGTCTCTACGGCACCCCTGGGTTTCTGAGACATCCCCAGAAAGTCCTGGTTCCTCTCAGCTCCGGTTTCTTGTGCTCGACATTTCCAGCGAGCCTGGCACACACATTTTTAGGCCAAGTGACAAAATACTTAGCAATGGCAGAGTGGGTGGAGCATGAAGAAACAAATTCCAGGATGGAAACTCACTGTAGAAAACCTGCTCTAACCTGTATGTTGTCCTTTTCCTTGGCATTTCAGGAGAAAGGGAGTACTTTGAAAGGACTGCTGACTTCTTACTATGCAAATGTAGGATGGATGTTTTTATCACTGCAAAGTACTTAACAGAATACCTGTGATTTAGTCTTAATGTAAAGACACCATCGTTTCCCAGAAGACTGATAGCTTAGTATTTTCCTGTTGCACAAAATTATCCTCAGATGTATCTGTATCAGATATTCTAAAAGCTGTTCATCAAGGGTGTCTTTTTCTTAAACCCATAAAAGAATGTCCCCAAAGAACAAAAGTTATTTTCTTGGCAAACTTGTAAATCTTGAATGTTAGCAGCTTTGGGATGTGGGCACAGCATCACACTATTTGTCAAGAACTGCCAGTGTGGAGTGCAGTATTAGACAGCTAACAGCAGACTTCACCAGTAAAGCCCTCCAGAGTTTCCCCACCATGCTGATGAACTGCTCCTCATCCAGCAAAGTCCCATGGGAGCTCTGAAACCTTGCTTTACCTTGGAACTAACAGTACTCAACTGCTGACAGAAAGGAGATGCCAAACTGCCACACTCTACATGGACACTCTGTAACAGTTAGATACAGCAATGCTCTTGTTTCTTCTGTTTTGAGACCATATAATTTAACTATTTGCCTGCTCTACGTGACCCTGTTTCAGCAGGTGGGTTGGACTAGATGATCCACAGAGGTCCCTTCCAACCCCTACCATTCTGTGATTCTGTGATTCTGTAACTATTACTACACAGGCCAACACTTACTTAGAGGAAGACTGCAAAGCTTTTCAGAAACACAGCGATTGCTCATGATATCTCAGCAGTTACATACATCCAGTGCAGGTTAACATACATCCTCAGCCCACAGCTCTTCATTCACTGGCCTTTCATGAATGTGAAATGGTCATGATGTCTTTTTTTTCCAAATATGCCTACACCTATGCAAACAACTCCTCAGTTAACTTAGTTGAATGAGAAACAAAATATTCAGCCTGCATTTCCCAGCACACACGCAGTGAAATGTATTCACAATGTCTACTGAGAAAACTGAAAGTTTAACCACAATTCGTAGAATATTTGCTTTTGGAATGAGTGATATCATCATGAAAATCTCTAATTTAAAACTAAAACCACAAAATTCTCTCTCAGGACTATTGAACACCATGAAAGCAACACAGAAGATTTTGGCTCCCAATTAAAATCGGAACTAATAGGTTTTCTAAAATGGTAAGGCTTCACTATAGTTTTGAATTTCAAGGGAGTTAGTTGTTACTCTTTCCTTTTAATCCTAGGAACCAGCAGAAATGCCAGAAGAGAACCTGTAAACAGCCACATTTAAAGAAAATTTGGGTTTGGGATGTCAGTCTTGCACTGATGGTAGTCATTTGCATTTAATGTTGAACTCCCTCAACCCCCCTTTTTTTTAAGTATGTAACTGGCAAACAATAGGACTTTAATATTAAAATATAATTAATTACAAAATGTTTTTATTGCAGAATTCTTCTTTTACTTCTATAAAAAGGAAACAATTAAGAACAATGGAACATCAGTCTTGCACAGTTGGTATTTCCTTACTTCTAAATGCCTAACATTATGTAGATGCAAAGATTACATCTGCCCCTTTCTGAAAACTGGAAGAGTCTTTAATTACATGATCACCTCCTTCTACATACTAAAACAGCATCTCCCTACGAACATCTCCACATGTAGAATCTCATAAGCTCACATATTTATATTCAATTTTCTTTTGTAATAGTCAAGTATGCACAAGCATCAGAGTTTAAATATATCACAAATAAATGTATTTGTGCATATATATACACACACACAGTGTGTGTATATGGATTAAGAACATCAGTTATATGAGTAACAAGCTGATCCACAGTAATTACTTCTGTGCCCACACAGAGCTCCATTACCTTCAGCGGTACTTCATATGATCTGTATTTTTGTACTTTTAACAATACTTTTAAAATTACTTTACCAGATACCATCATACTCATACTAGAGAAATAATGGAAAAGAACAGTAAGCATGATAAATACATCAGCTAATGGGTAGTAGGCTGCACAGCTCTGCAGAAAGATTATTACAGGCACAATGCCACAGATTTATTTATGGCTTAAAGCCGTGCATGTCATACGCATACATAGTTTCAGTAGGTGGAGTCATCTGACCCAATCTGGCAGAGCTTTCACATGGGAATGGCAAGGACTCCTCATTATCCAAGAATTAATGCTTTTACTGGCAAAAAGTGTCTCCTATGTATATTCCTGAATGAGAACAATGTGAAGCAGTTTCCAGTGATCCACGTAAACTCTTTTTTTCCTTTTGAAAAACTGGCTCACTAACGGAGACACTTCATTTTTGAGTTCTGCTTCAGCTCTCCAGTCCTTCCAGCCACACAAGCCTGTACATCGGGCTCGTTTGTCCACTCTAGCAAAGAGCCTCAATTCAGGGGTGAAACACTGTTATTTAATACTGAGCTCCTGTCACAGCTTGGCATAGCAAGGTAACTCAAATCTGCATCAATATCATACGTAAAATTTAAATATGCAGATACAGTTCCTTGTCTCTGTATTCAGATGGACATTACTAATGCTGCTACAGGTCTGAAATGAAGCATGTGTTTTTTCAGTGAACCACGTATTTCACATCTTACTGGAAAGAAAGGCTCACTGGCGGCTCTGTTACCCCAGCATGGCAATGGCTGACCCATTCAGTTTACGTATCACTCAATCACCAGCTCCGCCTGCCTTGAGTCACTGGAAATCCCCAAGTCTGGTTTTGAGCAGATACTGTTCTCTTCACCTGCTGCATCTCCTGAGATCACAGAGCCTGGGGACAGGATTGTACGTATGCCAAGTAGGGTCCGGGGGGGTTGATTAAATTTGCATTTAACAAAAGAATTACTGTGTTGTACTGACATCATGTTTCTGAGTTTGTGGGCTGGGTTCAGGCTTTACCCTCTCAGTTGCCCATACGATGACAGATACTAGGAAGTAACACCTCTTTCTAAGGGTGTTAAACCAGAGCACTTCTAATGGCATGAAGAGTTCAGCCTGAGTCCTACTATAAAGCCATTAAACACTTGTTCTAATGGCATGGCTGCTTCAGTGTTCACAAAATCAGTCTCGTCCCCCTCTTACCACTTGTCACAGCATAAATCAACCTTCTCATCCCTTGCTTTCCTCATTACGTACCTGCCTTTGCAATTTTACTTTGGCTTCCCTTCTCTGTCACAGCAGGTATCTACTGCTGTCCTGACTTCCAAGGCTCCTCTCAGCTCACTCCCATCTTATTTTATTCTCTTCAATTTGGCACAGCCAGGCTGAATCGTTTCTCAGGTCAGCTGGAAGCACCATCCTCCAACACCCATTAACCATATTTTCAAAAATGCACACCAGGTATTCCCTCTCATAACCAAAAACATCCTGTAAGACTTCACAAAGCTACTACTTCATTCTCTTTCAAAACTCCTCTTAAAACCCTCCCCTATTGAAATGACTTCAGAAAAATTCACAACTTTGACCATTAATATACTGAAAACACTAAACTATGCTGAATACCATTGTATCACTCTCCTTATTTTACCCATTTGTTTGTTTGACTTCAGGAAATTTTTAAAGAAGCAATACATAGGCAAAACCAAGGACTACAGGATTCAAGTGGTTTTCACTGCAACAATTAGTAAGAACTGTATATTTGGATAGAACACACACAACACTTATGAAAACGCTGTGCCAAAGGAAACCTATTTTTGCCACGCCCAGTTCAAATTCATACCTTAAGATGCTGCATGACAGGACAGTGGCTTCACATGAACTGTTGTGGTCCCATAACTCTACTGACACAAACCGGCAATGCCCAAAGCCTTCCTCTGAATCAGAACTACGTATCCTAAGGTTTAATCCCGACAGTCACTCCCTGTCTCCACACGGGCTCTGCTCTCTGCCTTGACTCACAAGTGGAGAGCTTTCTGTTGCTCAAGTCAAGCCACAACTGAGTCGCATGTTCCCAATGGAGCCTGGAAAGCTTCAGCTTTGTCATTTACCCAGCCTGGGACACATGCTGCCTGGACTCTGCACCTCCGAAACGCAGTTCAGAAGGTGCTTCATCTGGGTGTGCGCAAGCCAACTTCATCTCCCATGGCAGAACTGCAAGTCCTTTTGTTGCCAACCAAGGCAGTGAAAACAAAGTGTCATCTTTGACTACAGTACAGGAATAGTTTGCATTATCCTCCTCTCTGCGGTTACTGAACCAAACATTCTTTGAGGTATTAAAAAAAGATTTTTTTTTACTCTCGTTCTGTTTCCATGCAATGAAAATAATACATAATATTGGCTTTGCCTTAAAAATACTTCTCTTCTGAAAGCATTCCATTTGTACTGACTTTAGTGGAAGGTGCGTGGGTGTGTCAGAAAGAAGAATTAAATCCCGAGACACTTATATCTCCTTGTATACTTAATAAAGTAACAATTCAAACCTTGTTTGTTTAAAGAAAAAGTCCACCTACAGACAGTTTGTAAAACACCACAAAGAAGTTGCCTAAACCCCAAGATCTCAAAGTCTGGACAAACCAATTCAATCTTGTTCGGTTCGGATCCCATTTCAGCAAAACACCTGATGTAAGTATGAAACGAAGTCCTGCTGAAGTGCCTTGCTGACTGTGGAACTAGGTACTATCGCAGCAAAATTAATATAGTAAAATAAAGTTACTTTGTGCAGCGTACAGGGACATTCATTATCTCTACACGTTTCCTTGGGGGGCTGGAGGGGAGAGGAGGTTTGAGCCAATGGAGGCAGTTTGGACATTTGTGTCCAGGGGACCATTATGAATCAGCACCCTGCTAATCCTTCGCAGTTTTCCTTTCTTCCAGACTCCACAGCACCTTTGTTTCCTTCCATTTATCCTCCTCCTCCCCTCCCTCCCTTCCCCTCTCTCTCTCTTGGTGGCCATTAACTACGCTGACAGTTTGACAGGCTGAAATAAGGAAATAAAACACTTAAACATTGTTTCCTGATGTATGCATTCATTTCCTCTGCCAAACACAGATATTGAGGAGATACTTCACTCCTCCTGTCAGCTCACTAAATTATAGCCCAGCTCTCACAGCAACACAACTCTCAGGTCTTGTACGTTCACTTGATCTGTATTCCAATCAGCGGCCACATAAGGGCCATTTCCATGTCTTTAGCAGGAGCTTCTTATATTTATACTCTCAATACCACATTTTCATACGCCTAGGGTTGAATTTCTGTTAAAAACAGGATCTCACGCTTCTTCTGCTGAACACGCTCACATTATCACGTCAGCTCCACTTCTCGCTTGGATTACAAGGAAACCACTTCCGGAATAAAATAAACTATATTGCATTAAACTTTGTGTCATTCTCATAACCCATTACAGCAGCTGAGTAAACCAAAACTCAGCTTCGCTTTGACCAGGTTTATTAGACTCTTTTATTTAAGCATTTTCTCCTGGTTGACAGAAAACATGCTGCTGGAGACTCGAGGCATCCCACCCTTTATATAAAAACCACTGCTTACAGCATTGGCTTACGGGAGCCAATGTTGTTCAGCTCCCTGGGGGAAAGTTGCAGTGATACTGTCACTGCTCATTACCTCCAGTGGGTGTTGCTGTGAACAAGCCTACGGGAAAAATGCAGGGAAAAGGGGGGGAGGGGGAAGTATTACAGAAGCTCATAAACATGTCCCATGTCTGGAAAGTTTGCCTGATGCTTACAACCAGAAAGGAAGGAAAGCTTGGTAAGAAACAAAATAATTGTACCTCTTTGCCATTTACAACCGTCTTCCACACCAGTTAAACAGAAGTGTTTCGTACTTCATCTGCTATGCTGGCATAAGGCTGAAATGGAGCCAGGTCTTCTTGTAATTTTAGCAGCTCCTAAGGTCTATGTAGAGTAGCACAGTGCTCTGGGCATAACCTCTCAGGGATGCCTGACGGCCAATACCCATCGCAGAGGACACCAACGTTCCATCCTCACCACCCCAAAATGGCTGAGGAGTTATGACAAATGAGGTGCTGAAATCCCAGATACACAGCATCCCCTCTTGAAAAGTTATGAGTGTAACAAACAGAAATACATCAATAGCCCAGAACATACTGTCACTTTTTTCCCATGGCTAATGGGGCAGGTTAGTTCAAGTTTCAGCTAGCAGGTGGAAACATAGCAGAAGTAGGCTGGCACATTCTGAACCTTTGAAACAAATGAACAAAGACCTCTATACTCCCATGTTATAAATCCTTGCAGAACTTTATTCTCTTCCTTGCCTCCTACTTTCTCATTATTTCAGGTATCGCTAATCATGACCCAAAGAAACAGTTTTTGAAGTAACTGTGTAATTCCGCTGACACCTAGATTTAATTGGAGGTAGGATGGAAAAAAACCAAAAACATCGTCCATAATGAAAAGTCTGTGTAAGTGATGCTGTTGAGATTTCATTCTGTCTGAGCATTTTTTTTTTTCTGTTTGCAAGAATTGCTATTAAACAACAGAAAAGACTCAAATTCAATCACCCTAAAGAGCCAGCAGAGCCTGAGTGGAAAAGTAATCCATTTGCTCCTCTGGAGACAGTAAGGGCTTTGCTCCTTCCATCCACTGTTGACTGTCCAAGAGCATTATTTCAACTGGTTACACCCCTTTCTTTCGTTATCCTCCAAAGATATATTAATAAAAGCAGCAGCTTGTTATGTGCTGTTATTTAACTGAGAGGTTTTGAATGTCATGAATGAAAATGAAAGAAAACATCAATAAAGAAAGAGGAAACACAAGTTCCTTACTACTTCCTCCACACAAGCATATAAAATAGGCAGCCAACCAAAAACTACTGTTAACTCTTTAATGACAATATGGACAGAACTTCCTAAAAATATCTAAGATGGATTTTGCTTGTATTAATGGAAATCACGAAGAGCTCCCAGCTACTAGTCTTCTTCCTCCATCGTCATTTCACACGGCCAGAGAAAAGAGATCCCACCCACCTCAGATCAATGCAAATGCCATGACGTTTTTCAAGACTGTCAGCTACTGATTATTGCATACTTGTGAATTTTTGGTGAATTTTCAGTTCAGCTACTTATTACTCCCTGAAGTTTTCTCTGACAGTTCACAGACACATGCATTGCCATCCCACAGTTGTTGGCACAGACTCTTATTCTATCAATGGTCTTGCATTTCTGTCTCTGCCTTACTGCTAGAGAAAAAAAAATAACCAAGAATGGTAAGGGACGGAAAAAGGGTAAAATAAAGTTGCTTTTGCAAGTACAGCTTAGCTTTTCAGATTGTATGAAAGATATCTACATTTGGTTAAGCTTTTCAATTTATCACCTGTAACTAAATAATGTTTTTTTCTGAGTAGCCATTTTACTCTTATTTATTTATTAAATGCACTCCTCTTACTCTGTCCCAGTAGGGGAAAGAAAAATTCAGGTAACTCACAACTGAAATTAAATATATTTTATTTTATTAAAAATCAGATTAAAAAATACACAGGAAATAGAAGAAATCCACCATTGAAATGTCAGTATAAGAGTTTCATTTTCTTCCACAGATTTTATAGGGTCAATTACCACTGTTAATTTTCCTCAACATATATTTTTTTTCTTTCTTATTGGGAAATAGTAGGAGAATATTATTATTTTATTCTCCTGAACTAACTTATCATCATCCCACAAGGTTTGCTCTTTGCACCCTGCTTAGAGAAAGAAAGCCTGCCACTATCATTAAACCTAGAAATACTTCTAGTTTAGAACCTGTATGCCATATTAGTTTGAAACAGTGGACTCTTGCCTAAGCTGGAAGCTGCAAATGCGTGGTTATGATGGTCATCTGAACTAGCATCCAGAGCAGAAAAGTCTGAACTTTTAAAGAACTGCTATCTAGCTTATCCAAGCAGTACATTCACATTGTGGGTGACGCAGCACTCACATGGGTGTCCTGCAACTTGCCATTCCTCTGTACATACTTCATGCTCCTTCCCTCATAACAAGCATGACTTTTCTGCTACCAGGAGACGTTCAGCAGGCAGGTTTGGAAACAGTACTGTTGAGGTTTAGACTCATCCAAAAATCAATGGCAACCACTGACAAGCTTTAGAGTGTGAAGCGATAACAGCAGCATATCTGCTGGATATGCAGGTTGTTGAGCCTTAAGTAGTGATACAGTTCTGTAGAAGGTCACATGCCTTGCTGCCACCTTCAAACTTCATCACTCAGACCTTCAGGAAAGTAGGTCCTTCACCATATACACAGCAAGGCCTGCATATATACTTCAAGGACGGTCTCCTGCAGGACTTCTGTACAACTTTCCTGCTCTCTATGTATATTAAAATGTTGTTCTTAGCAGGGCAGGATTTCCTCTCCAAAGTTTGTGTGAAAACTCCTGTGTGTGTAAGCTTGTTGCTGTCCTAGTAATACAGTTGGCTGTCAGCACGTTATAGAAATTGCAAGTTGTTACCTTTGTAGTAGGTACTGCACCTGATTATGGTTACCAGGATTCTTCCACCTCCTTGTAGCAAGTAGTATTTTAAAAAAATAAAAATTTAAATTCTTACATGCTTCTGCAGGACCATAAAACCTGCTGACTTTAGATTTTAGCCTGACATTCATTCTTGCTCAAGGTTGCTGAAGTGTCATGTCCATCGGTATTAAAACTTCAAAATTTAGAGTGTGAGGTGCACACATGACTTCTGAAGTGCCACCAAGTCTTCCATTGTTCAAATTAAATTTACATACTAGATATCAACCTATGATTATCTTAAGTGGAAATACAAGTAAATATTGAGCAGTAGAGAAAAATATGAAATTGAAGAAAAATACCAGACATCAGGTAAATCACAATGGAAAAAACACATGCTTTTCACATTCCTATTTTAGGAAAGTATCTTGAGTCAAACAATCAGATACAGCAGCTCTTCAGTCACCTGAAAATTAAGCTCAAGGATGAACAATTGCTATCTCTGCATTTCAAAGGCAATGAAGAAATGTAAAATAAAGGTGAGTACAAGAAGGTGGAAAGCAGCACAGAGCTCCTTCCATCAGGAGGGTACATTACAGCTCAGGGCAGTGTCACAAGTGGGAGAGCGACTACAGCTGATCATAGTAAGTGATCTTCCACAAGGTCATTTATCCCCATGATTCAGTGCCACCAGACAGGCACTGGAGCATCGAAAGCTCTTGAGCAGTTGTCCCTTTAAGTACAACACCTTTACAGCACGTGCTTGGAAAAAGCATAAAATTGACTTCTCATTTGATCTTGTGGTCAAGGAAGCACTTTCAGACTACGTCTGTACCAGTCTGCAGAGGGTCACAAAAGGAGCACATGTACAATGGGTAAGATGGTTTGCCTGGCTGTCTTAGCTTATTTAAATGCCTCCATAAGTGAAGTAACTATATGAAACGCAATGTCAGTCTGAAAAAAATGAAACCTTATCAAAAAGGGCATTTGTTAAAAATCAAGTTTTTATTCCATACAAAGGTCAGCTTTATACCAAAGCCTTCCTTTTAACGTGAAACGTGATGTGGTTAACAGCTGTCTTCCACCAAGGTACACATGAAGTGGTGGTCCTCCTCCTCAAGTGTACCAGCACCCATCGCCTGCAAAGGAAGTTCTTACTTAAAACTACTACTTGTGGAAGGATGTTTATAAGAAAAAGTAGCCAAGTATTTCCCTGTATGCTAGAAATCAGGGGTTCTTTACAAAGAAAGAGCCTCAGAAACACAAATTATTGCCCTTCCCCATCCCACAAGTGGCAGAAAGTCAAACAAAAACAAGCTTGAAAACACTTCCACAGTGTCTCAGCAAAACTGTGACTTGTGTGCCTCATGCCTTTAATTTCCTTTAAGTGCTGGGATCCCTAGATAGACTACACCTTCCATGAGGCATCGAAATCTTGAGCCTCAATAAACTGTTATGTTTGTATTGTTCATGATTTTTTAGAAGAGCTCCATTTCCTTTTCTTTTCCAGTTTTACCTTTACATCAATAAGAACAAAAGACATACCATCAAAAATAACAAAAGCCATGATAATTATCCATTCAATATTTGATTAGGAAGAGCTATGAGTAAACTTTTCAGGGACAAGTCATTTTGACAAATCAAATATTAAATTCAGAAAGAACCATTCCTCACAGCCAGTTACTACAAAAAAAGGTCAGTATTCTCTCACTCCTGCAAAAGTGCTCTGCTTGCATTATCAATGCCAAATGAATTTTCAGAATCAAAATGGTTAAGTGAAATAAAACAGGACTTCACAATCCCTGTTGAAATCAACACTACTTTTTGCAGCAAACACCAACAATTCACAGTATTAATCACAACTACCACTACCCCCAAAAGATCTGGGAGAACAAAACCCATACAGTTGTGAGGCATGGAATAAAAAAAAAAAACATAAAATCAGTCCTCAAAGGTAAGAAGAGTCTTAGACGACAAAGTCTCTGAAGCTGCAGGAGCTTAACAGCTCCTAGGACTGTTTCCTAGGACTTCTCTCAACTGCTTCTACTCCCTCTTTCCACAGCTTACCCCTGCTGCATCTCTGCTCCTCTTTTCCTTCCATCTCTTTTTATGCCAAATTGCTGGTTAGGATTGGACAAAGTGAGGTAGAACCAGTCAGCTCCTTCGTACTTCCTTCACATGACAAAAATATTTGGTTGGAGGGAAGACAGAAACCTTCTCCCAGGTAAAGTCACCAGGTTTTCTCCACCAGACCTTGGAGCTCACGGAAGCCAGCAATGAGGATCTGCTTGTAGGTCAGTGCCTCTAGGGATCTGCTACCTGGGGCAGGGCTGTTAGCCCCAGTGTCACAAGAGCTGCCAAATCCACCCTGGACATCCCAAGCAGACCGCAGCCCTGCATGCTGTGCAGCTGTAGAGAGCTGTACACTTTAGAACTGGTTATAAAATATATAAAAACACAGAGAAGTATGAAAATCTGTATAAAAAAATAAAGAAGCCTCTTGCTCAGAAGCCTGTTTTATATGTTCAGAAGTATTTAAATTAATGCGTCTGATAGAGTAATGAGAACTGGGTAGAAGATGGCACTTCCCTCTGACGCTAGGATAATTAAAAGGGCAAGGTATTAACTAGCTTTGGAAAGAAAAAGTTATATTGGTTGTTCTGGGGATTACAGTCCTGTCTTGATCCTACCTTCACTAATCATTGCATTTAGTCATTAGACACTTTGCCCATTCCCTGGAATCCAAGTCTACTGATTACTGTTTGCTGATCCACTCTTCAGCCAGGATTTGAAACACAGGGATAGTACTAAAATGCCCTTTAGAAAGGCCAGATAATGCCATTTCTGGTTTGTACTACAGGAGAGAGATTCTTTCACATATATTGGTGTCAGCTACGTCCTCATCATCTTTTTATTAACGTGCTCCTCGCATAGTGGAATGCTGCAGAACAGATTTATCTTGGTCAAATATGTATTTGCTACTTATTTTATAAAATAGCCGAGAAAAAACATAACACTACTATCCTCTCCTCTCCCCCCCATTAATTCTGAATTAAACATTACATGATAATTACAAATACTGGCACACTGGATAGAAAGCACAAGTCACAGAATGATTATTGATGAAACAAATAATATTAGTATACATTCATCTAGTTAATACATACCTTACTAGCATACATCTAGCTGAGATTAAAAAAACACACAAACATGTTATATTTTATGCAAATTACATGCAGATCTCAAGGCTTCTGGAAAGTTGCCATTACAGCCTTTAGTACTGCAGAAAGTAGGTATGCCTTTTCATAGCCACTATATGTAATAATATTTCCAAAAGTAAGCTGCTGGAGTAAAAGTTATATAAGTGCTTCACCTAGCCCACAGTATATAAAAGAAAGATAGTATGACAAGCCCCTTTGCTACTAATTCAGCAGCTGGTTATATATTTTACATAATGTAACCAGTAGGAACTATATCATTTTATGTCTTATATTACTCTGTGAACAATCCAATTTACAAAACGACTGTTGTGTATACAGACGAGAAACTATCATAAAACCTGAACCTTAAACAGTGTCAATGGATAAAGCCAAGTTTCCCACAATATTTCGCATGCTGATCTTAACATGATTTTAAGGCAAAAGCAGTCACAACAGAAGGCTCCTCGGAATTCAGCTGTTTACTGATGTTGGATACTGGTGACTGCAGCATATCTAAGAAATTTAATCTTTCCTCATAGTGAAAAGATATTCTTAAATTAACCCCAAAAGCATAACACCTACCCAGAAATGTTACCATTTTTAACATTACACTTCTTTATTTATTACAGAAGAACAAAAGTGGGGGGAAATATCCCATGCCAGGGAGAATCCCACCACATGCAACTTCTCGCCTGTCTTTCCCTCTGTTGACAGGAAAGGTAGGTCAGTGGTAAAGATATACTCTCAGTTGCAAAGATATACTCATCCTTATCTGTCACCTTGGATTAACAACTTGGGAAAAAAGTCTTGGGAATCGAGTGCAGCCAGATGACTGCATACCCAAACACGCAGTTTGTCTCCATGCTGCCCAGATGCACTACCAGCTTCTGCTTTCACCAAATCCATACAGATTAGCTGCCTCCACTTCTGTTCCCCAATAAGGCATTAGAAGCCATCAACTCATCCCATCTTTAGGAAATACACAGTTATAGTGTAAAGCGTGTTTAAAAAATATTAAAAAATATTAAAGCATTTGGTCCAAATACAAGTTATTGGAACTCAGCCCGCAAGTGGTGCTGATCTAATCATCAGGACCAGGTCACCACCTGGGAAAGTAGGTCCTCTGGAGAATTGTTCCAAGAGAAGCAATGGTCTGGCAGCAACACTGGCCAGGATGAAACGCTTTGGGTACCCAACAGCAGCATACCTCCTGATTGCTAGTGGCTATAGTCAGAAAGATATTTGTCCCCACTGTGGCTGTTTCCTAATATTTTCTCATTACACTATCTTAGTATGTTTAAGGGCCTGGCTCAGTTGTTCTGAGCAATTCGGGTCTTACATAAGAACCACTTTGCTTAGAAACTCAAATTCACTGCTGGGCACAGACATTTTCTGTTCTAAGACTTCCTGCAGAAAGCTGCCCGTCCATTCCCACAGCTCGCCTGACCATCACGTCTTCTTAACAGAGGAGGGTTTATCAGGACAAGCTCCCTCTCATGAGATTTTAAATATTGTCTCTCCATTTCCAGGCCAGAAACATTGCAAGAGAGTCTGTTCTTGCCTCATGTTAGTATGACAGCTGCTCTCTTGGCCAACACACTGCAGACTGGACCAGGGATCTCAAACTGAAAGCATAAGCAGCTACAGCTTAGAGCAAAGAGCAGAGACTCTCTTGCCTGGAGGCTGTAACAGCTCCTGTCTTCCTTGATCCGCACAGAGGGTGGGACTTACAACCCAGGGGCAAGTGTGTGTTGTATTAGGTAATGTGTTAATCAGTTCTAACATTGGCACCTATTCTTCTGTTCCTGAATGGAACAGTGCCTGTTTAAGTGAAAGGTTCTGAGTTTTGTTCTTAACCTCATCTGTATTTTCAACACATCATAAAGATTCAAGACACTGGTTTAACCAAACAAGTTTGCCTACTACTGGTTTTACACTGTACTTCTCTGTAGCAGAGAAATACGTACCACATCAGCGAAGGCAAAGCGTCGCGATGGTAGCACGCGCGTTGTCTAAGACCAAACATGTATCAGATAACGCCTGTGTTCCTGTTCAGGAATGGGGTGAATGGCAATGCACAAGAGCCAAGTTAGTCAACTGGAGCAGACTACTGTCTGGAATCTGAATAACCACTGCTATTACACAACTACCATTTGCAAGCTTTGTATATTATCAAGAGTTAGTGGTAGGATTTTCAAAAAGAGCCAGAGAGAATCAGGAGCTCAGATTAGATGCTTAGAGTCAGGCTTAACATGCCTGGATGCCACTGTCCTTCTCAGGACAGCTTTTACTTTCTCAGTCTGTAATATTCATCCTTTTAAAAGCAAAAGATTAGCCTCTGGAAACTGAAGAAAAAGTTCATGTCATCCCAGATGTTACCTAATGAGCAAACAAGAAAAGCATGTGCACAACCACTGCTCCTCAGTACACATTTGGCACATCCATACAGGCAAGTGCAAACAGACTTGACACTATCATTGTTTGTATTTCAGTATGAGATTGACAGCAAATGGATACAGAGACAAACAACAAAGAAAACCAGGATTAAAAAAGCTGCTAGTGATAATAATGCTGTTATATCTTTGGTAACTAATGCTAATAAAGATTTCTATATGAACTCATGAAACAATATTGTTATTGAGGAAATTAAAAGAAAAAGTACAGATGCGCTATGCTTACGAGACCAAGCAGCTCCCAGTCCAGCCTCCTAGCAGCAGCCAGAACCCAACGGCTCGGAAGTGTCAGGTATCGGGTATACCGCAGTCATGCCGGAGCCTATCACACAAGAAACTTCTTCCCAACTGTAGGCAACTAATGGCTGGCATACACCATGAAACATACACCTTGTAAATTTGTATTCTAACATGATGTATGTGAATGTTTAGTCCTCTCAAGCTGGTCTACCCCTACAAATACAGTATTCATCTACACGAATCTCATTTTATTCATGTGTTTTATATGTCTACATATATCAAAAAGGGCAGGGAAAAAAGTCTTGCTTATTATTACAAAATAAGAAGTTGGCCAAATGTTCAACTATACTTTGGATGATGTGGCAATATCATAAATATAATACAGCCTGAGGTGCTTATTGTGCCAATGATAAAACTGGTATGGGACACACAGATTGCTTCAAACATATAGTACAGAAAAGGTGACAACTATACATAGTACTGAAAAGGTGAAACCTGTATTTTACCTCTTCGTAATGAAATCTCTTTAAAATAGCATGTGTTCAGCAGTCCTTACAGCATTAGTTTCAATATATTTCCCTTAATCAATGTGAAATAAGTTCAGTCATTCCACTTGCTCCAGTTAACCAAGCAGAGAGTACCTCTACATTTAGCAATGCCTTTACACTGAATTCTCAGTCTTTTTGGGTGGCACAAAGCTGTCTCTCCCCAGCAAACCCAAGAAGGGGGAATCCTAACTCACATATTTTGAGGAGCTCTCTGCTTTTCACTCCCTGCTGAGGAAGATGTTTCTTGTAGTTCTGAGCAAATGCAATTTACTGTCCCCTAAATTTGATGGTTCCAGGAGGAAAAGGAAGATTCGGTGCCACCTGTTTCCTCACAAAAGCAGCAGCGATCAGTATCGAGGCCACAATTCTGCCCGCAGTCCGCTCATGCAAACAGTCTGGATTGTTCACAAAAAAGAAACAGGACCAGTAAAAGCACAACACAACATCTAGATCTTGAGCTGCTTTCTCAAGTGACTGAAAAATATTTGCAAGATGTTCACTCCAGGCAAAGTACCAGCATCCTTTAGCAAACCTGTCTGAACCCCTTTGAACAGTGGTCCAGAGGCCCAGCCCAGACCCAGGAGCCCGGGCCCCTGAGAAGGGACATGGGGCTCCCTCCCACTGGGAGCCACAGAACCGCAACTCACTGCGAGCCACCGTCACACAAAAAGCAAAGCACCACTACGCAGCTGCTGGATTGCGTCTGGCTTCTGCAAGAGGTAGTGACCCCCAGCACCCACCTACTTTCACAATATGCTTAATTGCTGTCCTTTGGGTGCTTCACCTGTAATTTGGGGAAGAAAAACACACCCATCTTTGAAATACCACCATTTCCATTAAACTCTAGAACTGCTTCTATTTTATTTTTTTTTTGTCACAGTGAATCGTGGCTTCTCCCCCCACAAACGAGAACAGCACCCAACCGAGGGGCAGTAACGCCCCACATGCTCAGCATTAATTCGCTGCAGACTGCTCCCTGCTCAGCAGGTCTCTCGCAGCTCCTCTTCAGGGCAACCCACTCCCTCCACACTTTCTGCAGGGTTCTGGGTACTGCCGTGCTTGCCACATTTCAGACTTCTTTGAAATTTAGCTCCTAACTTGTGTGTTATCTGACTTCAAGGATCTTCACTCTGCTGTTATTCTTGCACTGATGTCAGCAGTTGTCTTGACTGAGAAATCCAATTATCATCATACTTCTGAAAATAAAGTTTAATTATAGGCAAGTGTGATGAATCTATAAATGATGATGACTATCAGAGTGAACAGTAGCATAACCAATAGCATTAAGAATATATCTGAATACTCTCAGAGGGCAGGGTCCAAATCTCAGAAGTTGGTGAAAAGGTTCCCATTGATGTTAAGTCTTTTGACTTTAATTAATAAGAGACAATGACTTCAAGTAATTGCTGCAATTCAAATAAATATTTTATCATTTTTACTACTCCTAATAATAATAATAATATCAAGTAACTACTGTAAGTCAAGAAATACAGTAATAACATAGTAGTCTGGCATTATGATATTCTGTCAATAATCTTTTGCAACACTAGAAAGTTGTTCCAATTATTTACATAATATTTTCCTATTCATCTTCTTTACCAGAAAAATTGCAGTAGGAAAGAAGTCAATAAAACATTTAAAGTTTAAATAGTCACCTTTTTTTTTAATACGGTTGCTGAACTAGAATAGCAGCTTTGTTTTTATTTATTTACTTATTTTTACCGTCTGACATTGGGTTCCCATGTTGCTAGTGAACACTTCTCCAGCTAAAGAAATTCAGCTGAGATCTGCTCTCACTCTATTCACCAAAACATAGTTGTGATGTTTGCTGGACACAGGAAAAAAAAAAAAAAACACCACATCCAAAGGAAGGATCTATCTTCTTATCTATCTTGCCTTTGTTAATAAGAAAACATAACTGTGACTCCATTGAGAGTGAGATGAAGAGAGGCAGAGCGCCTCTCTCTCTCTCAATAAACTGTTGCACATGGTAGGACTAATAGTATAGTGTCTCATCGCCATCATTAGGCTAGCTAGTAAGTAGTACATTATCTTTGGTTTTCTTTCTTTCTCCAGGGCACAGTCATGTAGTTACTGCTCCTCATTATCCTTGGAAGCTGTAAATTTAAGTGTAAACTCATTGTCTCTGCAGGGGTTGCAGGTGAGCAGTGTGTAATGTCATTTACTCTATTTTCTCTACTGAATTTTGTAGAACTGTATTTTTAAAACATTATTCTCCCCCCCAAACCATCCTCACTAACTGCTAAGTGTTTCAATCTGCCCTGTAACCCCTCTGGTTTGGCCAGAAAGATCACTTGCTGCATTCAAGGAACCCACATCTGTGTGGTCCCCAAAATTATGTGTGGCCAATACAGGACCTCATAATTTAAATGAGGGTGCTCCTGGGCAGTGGTGGGACAGCAGCCAGGCAGCTTCAGGCACCAGGGGAATTTATTCCATCCACTTTTATTACCAGTTGTTCCACCACTGCCTGCAGTTCCTCAATTATGGCTAGTGAGCCTACCTCAGAAGCTAACGAGGGAGGCATGTTCCTTCCTGCTTATGGGAGCTGCAAATACATCAAAAAAGAAAATTGACCCTTTTATTGACTTGGATGCCAACTCCACATTAAGCCTGAAGCTTTCAGTTTAGCTTCTTTGCTTGCTCTTATTATTCAATTAATTTTTGTGGGTAGCCAGCAGAGACCCGCATTAAAATATATAATATGGAAGCAATTATGGCATTAGAAGACAAGACTCAAGCATACGGGGCTAGATCACGTCTAGCGGCTTGGGAAGGACTTACAGTTCCCCACCTGACCTGTCCACATCTACACCACACAAAAGAGGGCTGGGAGGAAACAGAAGTTGCACATTAAGTGCTCCTCATTTCTACACAGGCTGGCAGAATAGAAGAGGGCATAGATTCCAGTACCAGTAGGCAAACATGAAGACCGATGTAAGCTACTAAGCAATACAACCAATGGCAGGTTGCAAGAAACTGTCGTTCTGTGAAAGACTGAGCTAATGACTAAGTACAAAAGGCCACCTTTGATAGCACAGCAGACTTCAGGAAGGAACAAAGACCTCCTGACTTGTCACCTGCGATGCAAGAGATGCAGATTAACCAAGGACAGAGCATGTTTTCCACCTAATGACCATCTAGATATACAATCTACCAAAACAAAAGTACCTGTATTCCTAGAGGCAGAGAATGAGACGACAAAAGACAACCCTCCTTCCTCCCCTCCAAGGAGTCACAAGTGCTTATGAATCAAAGGAAAACAGATGGTTTCAACTTTACACTTAATTCAGCAACAATAATAAAGCACTAACCAGTAAGCACAAGTATCCTACTTCAGAGCAAGGTGTATGTCCACAGTCAGAACAGCCTTACACTTTATACAATAGGTGCAGAGGAAAAGTCATGTACGGTAACGGGACAGTAATAAGAAATCTCTCAGCCTTCAAAACAGAACAGAGGAGGAAATCAGATTTTCTCCTGCTGTCGAAACAAGGCAGCCTTACAGGCAAATTGACTGATGCTTATTCTGGGAAAGTGAAAACCAAATTTTGACCTTTTTAATTGCCAATATACTTATTTTAAAATGATCACAAAACCTATTTCATTAATTTCTTCCACATCTTTTGATACAACCGTGTTTATTGGGAAAAAAATCAGATTTAGCAATTGTCTCAAAAGTCTATAAAGAGTGAAAGTTTTATAAGTTTATTCTTGTGTTTTTAACTTGTATACACATTTCAACAGTGAAGCCGTTTTGAAAATCATTAACCTAATGACAGTTTAGTTTTACAGGCTTATTTCCCTCAGAGAGAGAAACCACTGAAATGAGCAAAAACATTGTAATTTGTCCATTTAAAAACATCCACAGGATCAGGAGTACTGTATGAACATGCTGCTTTGGAAAACAATTTGAAGTTTATCATAAAAATATCTAAAAAAGTATTCTTCTTGTTTGCTTTTTTAAAAAAATTAATCAGGGCAGCATTAGTAGCAATTTTGATATTCAGGCTAGCAAGTATAAAGAACAAAGATACTGAATAAATGTTATAAAAGATGTGAAGCATCAGTGTCAACCAGCTGGCATTTGGAAACACTCTCGTTAAAATCTAACTAATAGCAAATGACTTACCCTGTTGTACTGTCAAGCGTTAATAGCCTTCCATATTTAGCCAAACTGATATAGTATGCCTGGGAGAGCCCTATGTTTTGTAAATATTAATCCTCTAGTGGATTCACTGGATTACCTGTATTTTATTATTCAGCATAGCCCAGCTGTACTGCATATGGCTGAAAGTTGACATTGCTAGCAATGAGAAGACATGTAGCAATGCTGACTTCTTACCTAATATTTCCTTGCTTGGATTCAAACAAATAAGAAAACAGCTGCAGGTCATATCAACTGGACAGCTTACTGTGGGCAACCAAGAACTCAGTTATATCACAAAAAATGTCAATATAGCTTAGTCTCAAATTAGGTTCTCATAATCAACTGAATTCACAGTTCTAAGACTTTCTTAAAAGACTCCCAAATAATTAAATCACATTCTTGCCTGGGCTAAGATGTTCAAATTTAGGAACTAATTCCAAAGTTAATTTCCAATTTTAACCAAATGTATCATAGCTGCACTTCTTAAACTTTGCATAATACTTTGATGATTTCGTATGTAAATCCAGTGGTACAATAAAGACAGCCCTATGAAGCTATATATTTATATAGAAGTATGACTTCAATCTAAAAGTCAGAACTCACTGATATTTACAAAGTATATTTATAATCTCAACCTGTTAAGACTTTTATTCTGAGATTTTTGCAATAAAATTTATTAGCCTTGTTAATGTAACACTAGTATTTTATTCTTAAAGATTCCTCATGTGTATAAAAGAATATAATTGATTACAAGAAAAAGTTATGGTTCTTAAAATATTAAACTTCACAGCTCTGTATACAGAACAAATGCATTTTTAAAGTACATCTGACTATGTACATAACCTGAAGTATTGTAAGGGATAAGATTTTGGAAGGAACTAAGAATCTGATTGTCTTGAGAAAGCATGAGTTGAGTCTGGTTTTCACCAAGCGATTAATCCCTCTGAAATGCATTTTCAGTTCATGAGTGTTCTCCCCACCATCATCTTAAAGAAAGAACAGACGTTTTTCCAAACCTGTCTGGACCTTGAAATAAAACAGGACTTACTAGCTCCCTACCAGAAGACCCACTGCTGAATAGATATCAAAATATTGAAATTACTACCTTTTTTCATGATATATCAATACCTTTCTTTCAAGAAACTTAGATCCAGTTAGATCCAGTAAAAGATTTGCTAAATGGACTAACATTTGTATCTTAGCAATAAATTTAACAAAAAAAGATATTACAAAGTAATTTTTTTGTCCAAATCCATTGTTTTCTGATAAGCCTTAGGTTCCTAAATTATTCCTAAACTATTCTTGAAACGGGATTTGGGATTATAAATCATATTGCATCTTGAAAAATATTATTTTGGGGTCCTCCTCCACATACTTCATCATTTGATTGAAGCAAAACCAAACACAAAAAGCGAAAAAGGACAAGTGACCTGGGAGAAGGCAGATCACTGTTTGTGAGTACACTACAACCTACAGGTGTTTCAGAGAGTTGTGAATATGTCAAGCTCAATTGCACCTTTATAGCTTTCTTTGGTTTACAGGACTATAGCTGCATTAAGAAAATACATGTTAATGTTATCAGGTCAATAGGCTTCTACTGACATGCCAAAACAGCATACACACACAAAAAATACACCCTGCACAAGTTGATGTTGCTCTCATCCCATACTAAGCCAGGTGCTCAGCGATAAACACTACACTGATGAACACAGCAGGGTACCAATGTGCCCAGTATAGAGAAGGCTGCATGTTCATAAATGCAAAGCATTTCCTGGACACTCACACCATAAGCTGTGATTGAGTACAGCGCCTTCTTAAAGGGACAAACAATTAGTCTTCTCCTTGAAGGGCATTAGCATCCTTCACAGGTTAAACAACTCAAAAATACCAAGAGCGCTGCCCTCAGCCAGAAGCAGCAATGCTCAAACATGCATGGCACAAAAGTAACCTATGAAGGAAACCTGTCTTTTTCTGCTGGCAATAAGAGTTTAATGAATACATCCATATATCCCAGGACTACTCCAGAATCACATATTGGAATAGTTAATATCACTGCCTTTCCTGAATTTCATAACATCAAAGGAAAAAAGGAAAAACAAAACCAAAAATCAGACACCCAAACCCAAGGGCACTCCTCCTTACTCCTGCCAACACACTGACATAGAAGACAGGGTGGAAGTCATGAGCAGGAAAGCCACAAGCCCAGGAAATAAACTAAGTGCCACGAGAAGTAGGTTGGTTTAGCCCCATTCTTAGCACACCACTCACACTAGCACTTCAGTTCACACAAGCTATGAGGCATGCTGCAAGTCCCAGGAGTAAGACAATTGGAGACTAAACTGCAGTCCAGCTCCTCCACTTCTCACTGTTGCACTTGAGACGGTTACAGGACAGACAGGTGACCTGGTCCTGCTCAGCTGGATCTTTGTTTACCCACAAAGCACCAACTTCTAAGGATGACAGTCAATTAACTTTTGGTTAACTTCTGGTGTTTTTATACTGTAATTTCAGAAGAAAGAGGAAAGCTAGTATTTCTCAATCACCTTTAATGACAATTTTTAATCTCTCCTTTGGATGAAATTTCTCTGTACTGTTTAGTTGCTGATCAAAAGCTGAACAGAGATCCCACTACGATAGGCAGATATATAAAATTCTTCTTCAAGGGCAGGACAACTCAATGGCTGCAAAGGATGCAGACACAATCCCTGCTTTGCCTTGGTCACTTTGCATCAAGGACTTCTCAGCTTTTGTTACAGCCCCTTGGCTCACATTGTAATTTCAGGAACCAGCGCTGGCAGGGCAGCCCTCCGTCTCCCTCAGCTCCCCTTTGGCTCTGCTCCTTGCACTCTACGCACACTGACCTGCAAGACACAGGTCATTTAGAGGCAGCACATTTCACCTCCTTTATTCAAAACTAGGCTACAGAACCAAACGTAGGTGAAATGTCTTGGTGGATTTCTTGTATCTTCAGGGTATTAATTAAAATCCCTCATTTCTCAAATATCTTGTAACATTTGTGCTTTGTTCTTCCAGGGGAAAACTCATACCCAAATTTGACCACATCAAAGACCACAGACTCGCTGCAAAGTTCAAAAGAGCAGTGCTCCTGCTAGCGAAGGCAGCTCTATTTGCACAGCGCCAACGTAAAGCAATCAGAAATTGGGACTTCAGAGTTCTCACCCCAGCTCCATTTTCAAAATAGCTGCAGGGGAGAGAGGAAAGGAACAAACCTCCATTAAAAATAGTGTGGTCTGGGTGCCACAGGGCATTTCTGAGAACTGCAGCTGCAAGTATTCAGTGTACTTTCGTGTATGGAGGGTAAGGCAGGCCTCTGTCTCCAAGGGCACGAGAGGCTTGACATAATGCCTGCAGAGTGCTCTGAGGACCCTGGATGAAAAGCGGTCTAGAAGGGCAAATCTCGTCTACTGCAAGTTCAACATCAGACCGTGCTTCTGACCCCTTTTAATCTGGAATAATATTTCTTTCCCTTATTAGTTTAGGCAATGGTTAAGAATAAAACCTTTTTAAAATATATATATATAGCATAGAGAAAATTTGCAATTCAAATTGATATTTTTAATCTTAAAAGCATTTTGGTGGAATGGAGTGAAAAATAGAAAGAAGAACAAGTCCCATAAATCTGTCACTCGCTTAGAGCATCACTCACAGCTTTCCCCAGCCCACCAAGGAGGAGAGCCATACAGCTTTAAAATTACTTCATTCCCATATTTACATATTTTTAATAGGGCTATGATGAATCTCCTTCCGCTTGACTCCTATTTTGAGCTGTGATATTTTAATCTCCATTCTTGCTGCAACTTAGCAGATGAATGTGCAGTGTGACAGAGCTCAGAGGAAATAGTATAAATAAAGCAAAGTGGAGCTATGACATCTCACATTTTATAGCTTTTTCATTGTAGCCTAAGCATAAACAGAGCACAGCTGTGTTATACTTACTGCTGTGAGCACTCCCCCAGCTCCAACCCCCTATTGCTTTTAAAGAGACAGTGCCCCTGCTCAGGGTCCTCCGGGTACCAGCACTGCTGTTCCGGGCATCCCTAGCAGGAGCAACCCCCCACCCACCCATTGCTTCCCTTCCTTTTTCTTTACTTTTTCCCCCCTCGCCTTCCTCTCCCCTCGCCTCCTCGAGTGGCCCAGGATGTGACCCCGCGGTCCCCAGCGTGCACACACAGCCAGCCTGCGGCTGCTGCCTACCGAAGGACGCCTTTCTTCCCTTGCTGCTATAATCTGTTTTAAGTACACAGACACACATGCAGAGCACAGAAACAATTTGCAAAAACAACACTTTGATAAAAGACCTGTAACTAGCTGGAAGTACTCAAAATATTGCCATCTTTTGACAGTGGTATTTTACAGAAAGGGCTCTCACATTTCTCATCGCGTCTTGATAGTTTTTCTTCCCCACAGAAGTCAGTTGAAAAAGAAGAAAAACACACCAACTTAACTCCTGCCTATTTAAAAACAAACTATCACGATGAGTTCCTAGACAGCAAAATCTCTTTTCACCTAAGGAATTTATGAGACACCATAAAGGATCTCATCCTAATCATCACCACACATTCAGCTGAAAAAGCTCCCATTTGAAGCTTTAGACAAGAAAATCACAATGCACCTGGACACTTTCATGACTATAAAAAGATAAGGGCAAACCCAATAGCCAGCAATTTCCCCCACAGAGTCCAAGAATGCTGTTTATCTTTGTGGCGTGTTGAAAAGTGCTTCTCCCTCTCTAATTTCAATGTTATAAACGTAGGCACATCTAACATGCAAACGTGTAACTCTTCCTTCTGCTATCCATTTAAAAAAAACCATATATACATATATCTCAAGGCACTGCAATGGTTACACTGAGCTTGAAAACCACATCCAGCTTTCCCAAATACAGGGCCAAGGGACACACAGAGAAGTTCTTTGCTCAAGGAGGACCATGTTGCGTGTCTCATCTCACTCACTTGCTACTAACAGCTTCAACAGGGAGGGAAGTTTCACTGACCTCCAGTGCTAACCTACAAGCTGCAACCTAGCTCTTCTGGACACGCTCCGCTCTCCCTCTATGCCCCTCTGTGCCCCCTTGATCCTTGAGAGGATTTGCTACTTCATTACTACTTGAAACATTTTCTGCAGCTGTTTTTCCCCTATCTGGGGTCCAATATAACCTGGGAAAAGCGTCAAGCAATGCTCATGCCAGCAAAAGAAAGTGGTTAAAAATAACAAAACAAAACTATGCTACATATGTATCAACAATTGTATCTGAAAATTAAAAATAAAATTTAAAAGCTACCCAGAAAGCATGCTGAAATTGTTTACACATGGAAAGCTAATTAAACTAACAAGCTTTCAAAGTTGGGATCTCACGATTCTCGAGTCTGCCCAAAGCCATCCCTCTACGCAACTCCTGGCTCACCAAGCCACCAGCCTGATACAAAGATCTGGTTAGAAAACTGCACTTTCCTAAGAAGATTAGTAGAATTCCTTTGTCCTGCAGGCAGATTTTTCCCATCTTTTAAAAAAAAGTGTTATCAAGATTCACTTGTCTATTCCCTGAAATTCCCTTGAGCTTGTCCAGATCTACTCTGCCTATATAACCTATAACTTCATAAAGAAGTTGCTATCACAAGATCATACTCAGCACTTGCTCTGGGTTATATCTGTACTGTAAATAATCTCAGACATTTTTCTGAGGAGGGCAGCGGTTGTAAGGAAGAGACATACACGGATACTTAAGAGACTCCTTATCAGCCAGAGCTGCTGTACCCAGGAGGCACTGCTGAAAGCTACCCACACCCAACATCCCATTTTCAAACTCTTCCAAGAACTAGCCTGGTGGATACCTTGCCTCTCCTGTGGCACAGCAGTAGGTGGGAAGCCTGGAAGAGGGTCTGGGAGGCTGCTGCTCAAGGCCCTGCAGCAGACTGGGAGTTCCCCTCCCCCCAGCGCTGGAGGAAGCGAGGCTGGGAAGGGAGCAGAAAAGAGACCAACCTCAGACCCAGAAGCTCAACAGGGCTCAGAAAAGCCACCAACAGTAGGTTCCTACAGGCTTCCCACCACCACCATCCATTTAGGTAGGAAGCAGAGGCATACTCCATGCTGACAAGACCAATCCTATTTACCAGTGCAGTCATCATCAAAATGCACTCATTGTGAATGCGTGAAGACTGAAGGAGGTGGGCCATAAATTGCTTTTTACTGGGAGAGAAAATATAAATAAGAGAAAAAATAATATAGCCACCAAACAATACATTCCCCCACTACCTACCAACATCTACCTCCTGTTAAGTTTTTAACTACGTTTTTTCAAATTCACATGATGTCTTCCATAACAATAGCACCATCAACTTCATTTCCCTGTGGACGGCTCCTTAAGGCTTTTCGACTTTTCCGCAAAATTCAGCAAATACCTAAAGGTGGGGTCTGGTCAGTGCCACTAAAAATCAGTACTAGAATAAAAAAAAAAAAAAAAAGAGACATTGCAATGAGGCCTGGAAATTGAGACTGCCGTATAGCCCCTTACGCCCCTCTCATCTCCACCTGGAAAAGATCCTGAAGATATTCATAAACATGATGTTAAGCACGTTTTGAACCAGAAGAGTTGACAACATTATGGTGCAGATTTAATGGCAACAGTGGGAACCAACCCCTTAGACACAATATTAAACATTTCTGGCAGGGATGCTCAATTTGGAAAGCTTAATCCAAGTCCAATAATCTGCAGCTACAAATTAGACCTGCCCCCCCCCCCCTTTAGAATTAGCCTAATGGCAAATTATAATCAGTATGAGATAAAACCCGCCATGAGCTTCCAATTAATACTGCTGACCCCAAAAATTCCTTTGTACAAACTTCCTGCCCCTTGCAGAACTGAAAGCTTGATTAGCACAATGTAAACTGTCTCAGAAATTAAAAAAATCAGTCATGACACATGCAACAATGCGATATATCAACATAGGTACAGCAACATCAAGGCATCACCAACTCATCTGCAGGCTGGTGCAATACTATATAATGATGAAGTAGATCTCACCTACTGATTTTGAAGGGTAAAAACAGTTAAGACCCCAGTTTCTAGAGAAAACTTCTTCGGCCCCAAAAGGCATTTCCCTTATAGGCCACCGCATCTCTCGTCAGCAGCTTTCAGCCAAATCAAACAGAAGAGGCTGCAGGCAGGAGCTGTAGGGTACCTGCTCTGACAAACAATGAGAGGTACCAACGGGCTTTTTTCTCCCTCTTTCTTGTTTAGTTTTCAGTCACAACAAATGAATGAAATGAACCAAAGAAAAGAACTAAGCTGAGGAAAAAAAAAAAAAAAAAAAACA
>Ga0065711_1009328_pt1 | contig 28488 bp, 19 predicted proteins | sample Hoacrofraction12_FD_59098 | JGI IMG/M metagenome (GOLD analysis project Ga0065711, IMG submission 59098) | Hoatzin crop microbial communities from Cojedes, Venezuela - Epithelial fraction 12 v2 (version 2) | ecosystem: Host-associated > Birds > Digestive system > Esophagus > Crop | place... | reverse complement strand
GAGGGAGGGAGTTTTTCATCCATTTCCCTCATTTCTGAACAACACAGGTGAAATATAGGCTCAAACGCAGGTATGTTGTATAGGATAAAAGCACATAATTTGCCCCACACGTGCTGAAATACTGCAACAGAGCAGCTCATAAATTTTCTTCATCATAGAATATAAAGTAATAATCATTAAGCAGGGGGAGAATATTACGGGCAGGGAGCAGAACAGTCTGTCTGGGCAATGCCGAGTTGGCTGCAGCCCTGGTCTGTTTGTAGGGATAGGGGAGGCTGCAGCTGAATCATGTCATGCGAGACACGCGCTGCACCGGTTGGAGCTCGGAGCGAAGCCGTTGTGCCTCTGCCTGCGCTTGCAGTGGGCACAAGCACTTGCAAAATCAGCAAAAAGGTTGTGTGAGCCGGAGATTTTCGGGAAGCTTGCAGAGCTGGGGAGCAGGAAGGAGTGGGTGAGTGAAGGGGTGACAGCAGCGACTGGTAGAAGAAGATGGAGGGAGAGAAATCGGTGGCAGCTGGGCGGGCAGAGATACACCAGTTAGACAGGCAGGAGAACACCAGTGGAAAGGGAGGGAATGGGTTTAGCGGAGGTGCGGAATGGGGCTGGAGAGCATTTGTAAGCTTTCAGCTAGTCTCTCAACACTTTTCTGTTCTACTGTAATTAATTTTGCTGCTAGTCTGAACTGGTTTATGTATGGTGAATGTAAATGAGACCAGCGGGTTGCTGAGGTCTGTAAGAAATGCAAAACGAATGTGTGGTTCATGACAGATAACTGCTCTGGCTTGTGTCCGTGGACCTGACAGTGTTGTACACAGTCAGACAGGAGGATCTTGATCCTGCCGACGCTTATAACCATTAGCATCTTACGGTATGCTCCTAACTTCCTTTGAGCATATACACCTCTGTGTTTGAGGTGTCAGGGCTTACACCTGGCTGTGAATTCTTACAAAGAACTCATTGAAAGATTAAAATATAAAACCAGTCAACATTAATTGGCTAAGGACACTCCAAAACAGAGCAGGATCCTGAGAAAAAGTGCCAGAATTAGATCCTAACATTATTTCTTCTGTGTTCAAAAGTACCTTGGGTTTCACAGGCAGCTTTTTGTTTGTTTTTCTGTTTCTAATTTGGTTTAACCCACGATGTCAGGACTGAAAGGCAGAAAATCCCCACCCAGCAGAGAAAGTCTTGCAAGACTGAAAAGAGGAAGACCTATTTTGCAACCAGGGTGGTTTCCCCCTGGGACACACATGGTGATGAACAGGCGGAGTAACGTTTTTATTGTAGGTTAAAACTTAGAAAACTTGGATTTCCTTTGCCCGTGTGCACACTTTTCAAGTACATACCAGGGAAGGAAGGAGGACTAGATGAGACCCAGTACATATTGCGGTATCGCTTGAGCATACTATCTGAATATGGCCAGGTACCTTGCCCCCTCCAAAGCCCCCTTCCAGTTTCCAAAATCAAGACGAGGCCAATGGAAACCAGAGCTGCCCAGCACCCAGGAGGGTCAGGGTCTTTAACTGTAAGACTAACTACAGTGAACTGGAGATCAAGGATATTGATGAATTAATTAACTGCTTAGTTCAGATGACTACATGTGGGAAGATGGAGAAAATATTATATAAGAAGGGAAGGAAAGCATGCTGAGCTGAGGCCATAAAGGAAACCAACTTTTCTCTTCAGTCACTTCGAACTCCTAATTGCTTCCATTAGTTAGAACAGTTATTTTAATAATCCAACAAATGGCTTTTCTTGGCATCATCATAGCATTTTTCATCTGAATAGGGATTTTGTGGAACTGGATGGAAGGACAGATCAGACGCCAGTCCGCTTTGTAAACCCAGGTACAGCATGAGTTCAGCAGAGCGTGTCACGCAGGCTGTGCTCCTGTCTCTACTGATGCTGTCAGGAGCACTAAGAGGGTCTTGCCTCTTTTAGAGTCATCCCTGCAGATGAGGCAGAGCTAGGACTGAATTACTGTTAAAGGACAGCCTGAATGGGAGAGCTGCTGTAGTGTGTTCAGATCCCACTGGAAGCAGGGACGATTCTGGAGGGTGCCTGGAGACCCCAGCAAGCATGGGCAGTGGCAGAGCTCTGCCAGAGCAAGCACGATAGCTCATTTACTTTGGCACCCAGCGAATCAGGAGCTTAGTAAAGATGGGAGGAAGAGTTTGGTGGCAGCAACTGGCCCTCATCAGTGAAACACAGAACTCCCTCAAGGCCTGCCTTCAACCATTCGCTGCCATCCCCCTCCTGCTTCTTCCCCCCGCCGTTCGCAGAAGCAACCTTGCGACATCCCTGCCCTTCAGAAATCCTTGCTGGTGCTACTGTGGCAGGGTCACGGTGCCAGATAGCGTTGCCTAAACTGCCAAGTGCCATGTGCACGCTTTGCTTCCAGGGCAGGCACTTTGGAGCCAGAAATCTGACAGCAAAAGAGTCGGTTTGTTGTGAAAGTGACCCCTTCCGCTGCCCCCAAGAGAGAAAATCCCCAAACGCACGGAAGGAGGCAGTTTTCAGTGGGAGGCCCAGCCGATAGCAGTGGTCAGATTGCAAGCAGTGGCATTTGGCCACAAAACAGGACTGTCCTTTGAGCTCACCTGTAGCCTGCTGCCCTAGCCTTCTCCTCCAGGTGAATGAGGAGCACTGCGTGTCCTGCCTGGGAAGCTGTTGCGGTGTCACAGCCACCATTGTCTAAGACTTCAACACAGGCATGGGCTTTATATCTAATGTAAGTGTTGTAAAAGATGTTTTATTAAGAAAAGGTCTGTGTCTAAGGTGTCTCACCAGTTAAACCACTGATCTGAGGAGCTTCTACAAACTAGGCAAGCATTTGGAAGAAGGGCTTTACTTCTTTACCACCTAAGAAGACAGCGGCATTGACTTAAAATGGTACCACTGACGTCTCTCTCTGCTTTGGTGAACAGTAGTGAGGACTCAGGCTAGTTTGTTTCTTATGTTTGTGTTTCAGTGCTATCCATTTCACTCGTGTATCCCAGATTTTAAAACAACTTTGTATTCAGACCACAACTGATAATGCATGGCTTGCTATTTTAGCAGGGTTTAATACAACAAACGTTTGAAAGAAACTGAGAAGCTCTCACCTGTTTGTTCTTTTACATGTTTTAGGAAGATAGTGCTTTAGTAATAATAAGCACAGAATTCCTTTTTCCTGAGTTGGAGGTGACAAATAACACCTGGTACAAGTGTGCAGCAGGTCAGGGAGTGTCATTACAAGTGGCTGAGTAAGGGAAGATCCCTGGAGTTTCAAGAACAAACATGGCAATGTTCAGAAAATTAATGGGTGAATTACAATACACACCCTCCAAGACTCTTCACATAATAAATATGCTGTGTCCATTAGACCATTTTAATTTCTCTTTGCCCACTTTCTTAGAGCACAGAAGTCTGATGGTATTGCCATTGAAATCAAAATGAAATATTTCAGTGCTCTCTGCACAGGATGAGCATCTTATTATGTTTCAGTAGCATTTGTTTTATTCCACAGAAAAAGTTACTTGATTTAATAGGTGTGTTTTAAACAGAATTACATGGATTTAAATATGGCCCTTCTGAGAGAAAGAACTGAAAAATTCCCCACCGAGTTGATCATTGGTAGCATTTGCTAACTGTGGCTTCCTCTCCTTCAGATGTTGACGTAATTAATTGTGTCATTTAACAGTTCACAGAAACTGATATTAATAAATACAAACTGGTAACTTGTCCCGAAGTAGCATGGAGTGCTTGGATAACTGTTAAAAATCACGTAAAGGGAGAACACATCCTGTCTGGCAAGTTGAGGTGTAAAATACATTACACACAACCGGGCGGCTGCACAAACATGTCTGAAATTGCAGGAGGAGGCCACCGCTTTCTTCTGTGACTGTAAGAACCTGTCAGCAAGGTCTCGTGCTGCATAGGAGCTCTCACAGGGCTTGGCTGCAGAGTTTGAAAGGCAGTAACCAGGTGACTGGGCTGAGCAGCAGACCCATGGTATAATAAACTGTGGCTTAGTCGAGGCTTTTTGCACTTGTTTTTTCATTTTTTCCTATGCTGCTGGTTTTAATGCCTTTTTTTTTTTCCTATGCTGCTGGTATTTAAAGTTTTGGTTCCTCTTTTTTTAAGAACTTGTTACCTGTAATGTACATACAGAGGTACTGTGCTGTGTATGGGTGTCTTGTGCACATCAGAAACTTTATTCATAGCTATTCCAGACACTGCCCACATGATCTTTACTTTCTCAAACCTGTTTCACCATCAAAGAGGAACAGTTGAACAATAAGGCCAAAAGCACTGCATGCATTTATGAGTGCTTCAGAACATACCCATTAAATCATTTAGAAACAAGTTTTTTCAGCCTTGAAAATCAGCAATGGCAGTCTTGAAAACACAAAACCTCTTCTTGTTTGGATCCCTGCACCGTGAATTTGAAGATGTGAAACTGAGAATGTTTGAAGCAGCTGAGGGATGGCTCGTGTGCTGGGTGTGGGACTTGGTTTGACTCCGTCCTCGTCATCCTCCTGCAGCTGGGGTGGTGCTCGGAAATCCAGGTGGTTTCTATCCAGTTTTGTGCTTTCCTAAAGAGAACGGCTGCTTTTCAGCTGCCTGCACTATCTCTTGGACAAGACGTTTGTGCTTGTATTTGGAAGCCTGAAAGATGCTGGTGCACAAAGGAGGTTTCCTCTTGTAAGGACCAGTCTTTCGCAGTCACCCTTCCCTAACCCCACCTCTTTCCAGGAACTGGCTGTAGCCAGGATAAGCCATCTCCTAATAGCAAGCATTATGCTAGAACGCTTTATTATTTAATAGCATTAAGCTTTATCACTGTGAATTGGCTTCCAAATGTAAATGGCTGCCTAGACCCTTCAGCAGTCATTATGAATAACAGGAGGATAAAAGCAGTTAATAGAGGGGAAATGCCCTCACACAGACAAAGAAGATAGATTTCTGCTAAATTGCTAGCACGCGGAGGGCAGTGCACACTTCCCTGAGGTAAAACTTGATTCTTTTACTCTACCACAGCGCCAAAATAATTCCCAAGAAGCAAAGGGATTTGCATTAGTGTAGCTGAGATTAGAAGCTGGGCTGTCCTTCCCAGACTCCAAATAGAAAAAAGAGATCCAGTCTTCAGACTTTGTATTGAATGACTCCCATGTGCTTGGAAGTTAGAAATTTTCCTTGTTAAAAATGAAGTGTACTCCTCGTGGGTCAGCTTCTGAGTTGCTGATGCTCTGTTTATTGAGTGTGTCAGCTAGGGCCTCAGGTCCGCAGAGGAAAACACCTATTCTGGAGCTGTTAAGAAAATGAAAATATGATCAAGAACTAGGTATGGATCAGCTGGATGTTCTTCATGTAAACCAGTGTTATGTTCTGTAGGTGCAAGGGCTTTTTTTTCAATTACAGGACCTAAAATAGAACTGAATATCTACCCCTTAAAACTTACAACCCCTTAAAACTTGCAAGGCACTTACTGCTGCTTCTAAAACAAATGGTGGGTTAAATCTCATCTCAGCGGAAGTCAGTGAAGACAAGTTTCTTGACCTCAGTGGAATCAGGGAAATATAGCTTCAAAGAGCTCATGGCACAAGTTCTTGAAAGGAACTGTTTAGTTTTTTTCCTACTAATTTTGGATGATCAGCTAAAGGTCATCCATAGTCAGGTTTTGGTTTTTTGAGGTAGAAAGTATTTTTGGAGGTATTTAGACATCATTCCTATCTATTTCAGCTGGAATGATGCAATATCTTTTTTTCTAAATATTCTGCTAGTAATTATATACTCCATGAAGAACCTCACCAAAAAAGGATGACTTTTTTTAAAATTGTAGGTTAAAACAATTTGGTCAAGAGCATAGATCATGTTCATAGCTCAAATAAGAACAGAAAATACCTGGAGATTGTGGGAAAAAAAAAAAAAAGCTCCTGAAACTTTATCAGCCAAAGGAACAAGATTGGGCTATTATGGCATTTAGATAGAGGAAGTCCAGTTTACACAGGCTTACCCAGGATGCTGCCCTGCAATAGTTTTGAATTCGTTTTCCCAGTTAGGTCTTCCATACAAAGTTTTCTGTTTCAAGCCTGTAATCACATCTTTCTCTTCTTCATGATGCATTACAAAATGAGTGGCCTGTGGGAAATGAAAAACAAAGGACAGCATACAGACAGAGTTAAATACGGCAGCATTATGTCCTGTTAAAAAACAATGATAATAATAATGTCAATACACACTGAATTATTTCCAAACCAAAAATGTGGAATTTATGGTGTTTAGCAGGGAAAGCTAAAAATGGTAAAGTCCTGACTATCAGTGTCTATCTCCCCCTTGTCCCCAGACTGGGTGATCTCCAGAGTTCAAGCTATGAATCATTGAACACAGCGTTTAATTGTTTTTCTTTTGCAATGAACTGGTTTAGTCTAAGAACTCTAAAATAAAGCTGTAAATTAAAACAAAACTTTCCCTTCAGGTGCGATAGTACAGCTCCCTTGACCTTAATGAAGTCCTGCCAGTTTGGTCTCTGGAACGTTTGATCCATATGAGGAGGTCTCGTCCACCCTCCCTGTGTAACTGTCACCTAGACCAGCTAAGCTGAGTGGAGCCAGGAAGAGGAGAAGACGTGGTTAAGGGCATAAGTTCAGGCCTTGTGGAGTTCTGCAGCACCTTTATATGCCAAAAAAGTTACAGGTAACTTTCTCCCCAGGCAAGATTTGTGTGACTTTTCTTCTTTCCTTTCTGTTTTCCCATTTGTTGTGTGATAAATTCCTACCTTCCTCCTGCTCATCCCTCTCTGTCTAGTTGACCTATAGCACTTCAGGCACATGGTGAATTTTGCAACGGTGAGATATAAGTAAAATAAAACATCACTAAAAGTAATGGAGTGAGCACCTTTCCTGACTCAGTTACACATTATCAAGTGGCTCGTGGAAGAGCTGCTCCTTTGTGTCTCTGCAGTGACCTACATGCATGGGATCAAATAGAGAACTCATGAGAGCCCCGAAACAAATATGCTGCCATCGCCTCAAGTCTCATGCTTAGCTTCTCCGGTCCCAAATGCTGTTAGAGATACTTGAACGGCCAGCTGAGGTGGATGCTGTGAGGAAGGACTGCTTCGCAGAGCGCACAGCCAGAGTAAACAAGAAAGGGAGTCAGGGTGCACATTAGCTAGCAGCTGATCCCGTGTAACTTCTGATGGATAATACCTGTCTGCATTTAAAACCTCCAAGAGCCAGATGGAGGTCCAGGATAAACACCATTTATAGCACACTAACATCAGCCTCGGTGCATATGGAAGCGATATATTTCACCGTGTTGTTACCTGAGATTCATCCCAGCCTGTAAGGTAGATGTTATAGCTGAGAAAGTCTGCGTTATTCCTCTCCTGCATTTGAGCCTCCAGAGATTGCAAGAGGTCAGCAAACCATTCAAAGGCATGAGTGTCCCTGCAAAGCCAGTAAAAATAGATCTGGAAGAGACAAGAGTGAACTGTCAGGGGACGCAGGCACTTACGGTTTCTGGTTTTACATCTGTGACAGTATGAGGATTGTAGAATTCTTGTAGAAATTGCCCTGACCACTTCAGTAGATGGGTAGGCTGCTATTGAAGCTTTTCAGGAGTTTTAATGCTGGGACGGTTGGGAAGCAGAATGAGCGACTGCAAGAACAAGGAAACATCTTTCTATTTCTCTTCCACCAGTGGGTTACATTTTCAGTTCATGATGTTTCCCCACTTGTAAAACAGTTTGTTAGGACATAAATTAATGATTTAGAGGCAAACTCTATCTCCCTGTCTACTGGCAGGCAAGGTAAATTAAAGCAGGTAACAAAACCAGTTCTGTTCTCTGGATGTGACCATAATGGCAGAGTGTGACCCCGCACTTCTGCTCAGGGAGTTTCCAGGGGCAGGAGGCGAGACTGAAGTTGTTCTCTCTGTGCTTGGGGAAGGAATGCAATATTTGCACAGGCTGTGTTAATGCCTTGGACTTGTGTTTCTCACACAAATTGAAGAGCATGTCCACTGCCAGTGGAAATCCCCAGGGCCACAGTCAGGATTTGCATGTGTGATTTTGCTTGTAGGCTATTTCTCCTTTCGTTATGTTTTTGCTTTTGACCCTCCCGCTTCCCTGCCTGCCCTAGTCTTGTGAGGTAACTGGACTCATCTTTTAGGACTCACACATGTCTAGAGCCAGGCCACCTTTGCTGGGCCTGTTTTGATTTGGGCTGTCGGCCCTTCAGCAATTACATGGGTTCTGAGAAAGAGGACACGCACTTTTTTGAGTTTCAGGTTGGTCGCATCGTGGCAGTATTTGTACCAGACAGACTTGAGTACAGATGCAAAGGGGGTGACACCTATTCCAGCTCCAACAAGCATAACAGTTTCATAACTGAATACGTCCTCACTCGCTGTTCCAAAGGGGCCATCCACAGCTATCCTGAAATGGAAAGTACATTTAATAAATCAATAGTGAATATTTATTAGCACCATTTAAAATAACAATTGTAAGGTATTTGTCTGCTACAATGCACGTTTGGGTTGAATACTAGCCAGCAAAACAAGAGGTGGGAAACTGGAAAGAGCCTCCCGAGGCCCACATCTATGATGGAAGTGGTTAAGGATTATATCACAGGTGCCACCAAACGTGTTGAGCAAAATTTAAACTGTCATAGATGTTAGCTGACTTTACCATGGATGCTTTTTGTACATACTTGGGCATCTTCCATGCCTCCTGGAATTCTTGCTTATCACATCCACAGGCATTGAACAAGCCCTCTGTCCAGTCCCCTACAATGCGGACATGAATGCTGAAGTAATCCTCTTCTGGAGCAGAGGTTAATGTAAACGGATGCCATTCCAGTTTAGACACTGCTGGACATTTGACAAAAATGTATTGCCCAACCTCCATCTTGAAGCCCTTCTTCATCATCTGGAGCTCAATTGTCTTGAAGGGGTGAATGACCACCTACAGCAAGAGGGACAAGAGGAAAAAAGGGAAAAGGTTTCTCTTCACTGTTCGCTACCTACATCCTTCATCACGAACATCGTCCTCTGCTATGTGAGCGAGGAAAACAGGTGAAACTTTGTTCACAGCAGAACTGGGAGTGAGGAACAGCACCTGACAGCCAGATGAGAGACTGCAGAAGATGCTGAAATTTTCGTTGAAGTATTTTTTCACACCATGCTTGCAGTTACTCAGAAAGGGAGAGGTCAGACTGGCACGTCACCAGATTTATGTATGCATATCGTTAAGTCCAGATGCACCTTACACAGTGGCACAGAGCATGCTGTTAATAAATTTGACTTTATACAAAGGGGCAAAACCGTAGGGCAATCATACAGATAGGGAACTGGATAGATAGTACCACTGGAAACTGATGTTTTCATGTTATAACTGGTTGGGACCCATAATATGGGCATTTGCATTCTGCCTACATTTAGCCAAGACTAAACAGAAGCAATATTCTGGAAGCAAGGCTGGTATTTCCATCACTAGGATTTTTTAATCCTAAAGTTGTCTGCCACGGCTATTTTCAATTTTCAGAAGGCATTTGCAAGAGGGAGTATGAAGTCTCCCTCTCTATTAATGTAGGTAGTAATAATAGCGCTTAGGACTGTGGAAGAAATTTTCTGCCAACATGGAGCTAAGCAGACGCCATAGACATATGGTGTAGAAATGGATCAGAGAGATTTTGGTAAAATTACCGAAAAGCACACTAGTATATAGGAGCCCTCCAACATATCAGCATTGTGCTAGGGCACAGCAGAGACATCTAATGTCATCCCCCAGAGCCTGCTATGACTTGAATAGCGTGTGTCCAGAAGGTGCAGCACAGTGCCATGTGAGGATATTACTTTGGGAAAGGCCAGGGCAGTTTTTATACATCTGAGCTTAGAACCACGCTAATTTGGCTGTCAGACTTTCAGAACCAGCATTAATATCTCTGGAACACACCATGAGGAGTGGAAGCTCAACATTAACTTTGGCTGCACAAAATAGGCACCCTCTAACTCTCCTTTTCAGGAGTCATTTGTTCTGCTGAAAAATCAGAATTCCTAAATATCTGGGTAGTTTTGAAATCAAAGATTTGGTATCTTAAATACTCTTAAGGCTGTGGAATTTCTACATTATAGATTTTTTCACTCAGTACGAAGGAAATTAATTTCTCTTTCCTAAGATTCAGTCTGTGCCTTAACTAACTTCCTCATCTCGCTCTCTTTTAGAGAGAGGCTACATTTTGATGTTAGAGGTTGGCATTATTTTTGCATGATAGCATCCAGAACATGGATCCATACCTTTGTGATGACAACCTTCTGCTGTGACCTCCAAAACCGCACCAACCTCTCACACAGGTACAAAAACATGGGACCTACTACCCACTTCCATGTCTGTAAGCAGAATAAAATGAGAAGTCAGATGATGAAGATGGCAACTTACATTAAATGGAGTCCTGGGAATGCTATGAGCAGACGTGAAATTCAGGTAATGCAGGTTTTTTATCAACCGGAGTATGGAACCCTTAGGAGATACACCACCTTCCAAATTACTTCTGATCAGAGAGGGAATTTCTTTCTCTGTTGAGAGCTACAGCTGGCTTTTTAGTTGGTACTAGAGTTACACCAAGGTATTTTCCTATGAGTGATTTTGTCTCTGTCTAAAAATTAAGGTAACTAAGTGAAATATGGAGTAAAGCTCTGACTGTATTATTGACTCAGGTCTGTATTACTGCAGGAAAAGATGTGGCTTCTGTTAACAGATCAGTCTGAAATGTGAACAAACAACCAGCCTGGTTAGTCAATAAAAGCTGAAGTTTCCATGTCACCTGTCCAAAGACATTAATTTTCTGTTAATGATCGTTAGTCCATTAATAATGTGAAACTATTTATTACGTGGATTATAGCATGTTCTAGAAATCCACACAAGCCACAAAACTCATTTTGGGTAAACAGTTCTCAGATACCATTTGCTCTTTTGCTTTGCCTGTTAATTGTGCTCATTTTACAGCACACTGGAAATGAGTTGTCTGTCTGTCTGTAGTCTGTTTCTGCTTATAATCCATTGTGTCAAAATCTATTGCTTCATGTAAAGAAAGCTGCCACTGAAGAGCACTGGGGGTTAGCTGCTTTTCTGCAGCAAGTGCATATGTTTTTTAACAAAAAGAGTAAACTGCGAAGATTTGAAATTGGATTTACACTCAAGACAACAGCTCTTACCATAGGAGGATTCCCTGAAAACTGGGGGATGGGGCAAGCCCCCTTCTTTCCCCAGTCAGTGAAGTTCTTGTAGCAAATCTCTGGATTATGTGCATCCAGACTCTCAGCTGTCTGCCCTCGCACAATACGCCTGGAAAAAAATAAAAATCATTAAAGCAACGAAATGAAAATGAAGGTGTCTGTCCCTTATTGCTATTCTGTTTATGTACTACTCTGTTTATGCTGAGTTGTGGGCTTCTGCAGTGCTACAGCTTTGATACAGCTTTACTGCTCTAATAAACCCTCAAAATTTCTATTAAAAGATAAAAATGGGGAGGTAAGTTTGTAGGGGAAAATACTGACTACAAGATCAGGCGAGGAACTGTGAGGTACGCCCATTACCATTTCCAGGAGGTGGGCACAACAGGAAAGCTTCAGTCTTTTCAGAGTTATCCTACATTTTTCTTCAATAAAAACAAAACCTGGAGTGGGCAAGGTAATCGATTTCCTAGTGACCAGTACAGAAATTATTTCTGTTGTTTGTCTTAGAAACTGGAGAGCCCTTTCCAACACACATTCTTCCTTTCACCCTTCCTCTCCCTTTAAAGCTGTGGAGTAGCTGTGGAGTTGGTGTGAATGAACACAGATACTTCTGACACAAAGCAGCTATGCCAGCTATACCAGCTTATGTCAGTTGACGATCTGGCCTCTCTATGCTTGCTTGGTGAGGGTTTTGTTGTTGTTGTTGTTTGTTTTACTATAGAGAAGCCTGACTGCTCCAGTTCAGCTGTGTTTCCAGTGGCAGAGCTAACGCTGAAAGACAGTTTCAGTTTTGAAGGGGAAAAATATATTCTGATCTTGTTCACTATTTCCCACCTCTGACTGGAGTTCTGTCAACCTCAGGGGTGTGTGAGAGTCCCAAAAATGATGGTAATTATTAGGATGAGGGTCACAGTAGAGAAATTCAGATTAAGATTTGCTGATTTTCCCTAGACTTGGTCTGATTCTGATCAGGCTGTTCAGTTTTATGCTGATATGATTCTGTTGATATCTTCTTCCCTTGACTTCTGTTTCTGCTTTGCTAGCTCAGTTTCCGCAAACTAGATTATGCTTCTGATGTTGCAAAAGGACGTGGTATCTAAGTCATATGTATGCCTAGCTTGAAGTGACAGTTTTATCAGAGGATTATTAGAAAGCCTGTGCACAGTCTTGAAAGTTAAAAGATTTCACTGCTCATAGATATTACTAATGAACTTCTTCCTCATTAAAGGTTTGATTAACATCCTGCCTCAAAAATAAAGGGAAGGAACAACACTGTCCCAGGAGCATCACGAGTTGCAAATTGCAGGAACATCACCAGTTGCAGTTTACTTCCCCACTAGTAACAACAGGTTCAGCTGAGCCGCCCTCTGGGATGAGTTACGGGAACAGGAGGAGCCCATTTCCTCCCACTCCTCACCCCATTGCTTAAGGGAAAGTGGGCCTGAAGGTTTTTGCCTTGCCCTGTGCTCCTTTCAAGGTTTAACAATGCCAGTGCCTTGTACAAGAATTATTTTTTTTTTTTAATTTTCAAGGCCAGGTTGGATGGGACTTTGAGCAACCTGCTCTAGGGAAAGCTGTCCCTGCCCATGGCAAGGGGGTTGGAACTAGATGACATTTAAGGTCCCTTCCAACCCAAACCATCCTATGATTCAATCTATGATTTTCCCTTATTATTCAGTGTAGATGATCTTCCAGTACTGTAATTAAGCTTTCAGTAGTATAACCTTCTAATTACTTCTTTTTTGGCTACAAGTTTTACTGTAGCTTCCAAGGCAGTGTGATCTTAATCTCTGTACTCTCTCCTCTTTACATCTACTGTGATGGGAAGTTTGGAACATTTGTCTGTGACAGATAGCTCGTGCACAAAAAAAGTTGGTGCTACAAATGTGCTCTAACACCTTGTAACAGACAAGAATCTGCCCCTTCAATTCTATTAATTATCTTTGGTTCAGTTTTTTGTATATACCTATACGTATGTATGTACATATACATATGTATGACACAGAGGCTTCTGTCTCCTGAGATAAACTGACATCTATGCCTCTCTCTAACATGCTACTTTGAGACTGTCAGATCATACTTATTCCATAAGATCCAACTTTGTACACCTAAGATGCCCTCCTTGAGTGTAAAAAGCCTGTAGAGTATTTTTTAGTGTATTAGTATTTTCTCTGAACTCAAAATGTCACTCTTGCCTTTAAGGTCAAACAAGTGAGGCCACTGAGTTCACAGCCAGAAAGCATCCTCCTCTCTATAGATAATAATGTTCCTGTGTTTATCTCCTTCCAAAGGATAGTTGAACTTCTCTGACAACCACGTTCAACCCCACTGCTGCCTAAACTCTTGTCTTTTCGGTACAATGCAATTAATATGGTGGAAGTGTACTGAACATCCAAGTGAATAAAAAGTCAGCTTTTACGAAATATACGCTCCTTACTGACCTCTAGAAAGAGCAATGCTTGCTTTCTGATGGCATTGTGTAGTAACTGTTCACAAGTTTGGACATTTTGTCAGTAACTAAACAATATTTGCTACAGGAAACATGAACCATTTGTTCTTTTCCTTCAACAGGGTTTTCTCAAACTTTCTGGTTTTGGAAGTTGGAATGGACAAATATATTGGTGGCGATTCTCATCTGCCTTCTATTTTTGTTCTTCCTGTTGTACTCTCGTTTCTGTCTTTTTTCTGGCACTACTGGACTGAGGGGAAGTGTTTTTGAATAGTCATTTTTACTGGGCATTTTTAAAGCACACTTTCTAGTGCACCTAGAATTTCCTTTCAAATGGACAATATAGTGTAATTATGAACTATAAAATGTGGCTTGGCTACTTCAGCCTTTTTTTTTTCTTTATGCATAAATTCCGTGGTTTTATAAAATGGAACTAGAGTTAATTTTTCTAGGTGCTAAAATTGTGTTTGTGCAGTGCTAAAACTGTTGCATTAGGCTTTTCAGCTATTTCAGAAGGCAAACAGTGGAAAAAGATGTTTGGCATTTGGAAGTTACAAAATCTTACAGTTGGCTATATTTGAGCTGCAACAGCTGCAAATCTGTTGTGAAATGCTGCTGATATTAAAGTTCATCCAAGTCAGAAAGATAAGTCTGTGTTATTATGGTTTTCATTTACCCAGCATAGCCCTAGACTCTATATCATTGCTATGCTGAGGTCTCCTTACATGCACGTGATGCAATTCCTTTTATGAGAAAGATAAATTAACAATTAGAAATGGGAACCTTGGAAAAGAGCTTTCCAACTGAAATATCAGAAGAAGTTGAGTATCAGTGAGAGCCTCCTGGTGCTCAGAGCCTGTATTGGCCCATCATTAACATCAAAAATAACTGCAGCTTAGTTACTTAAGTCCCTATACTTCTGTGTGTAGAGGGCTTTACATTAAGATACAGTAGTTATCACGTATAGTGTGATAAGCGTGAATACTCACCCAGCACCGTGGATGACAAGGCCAATAAAGAAGATGACAAAGAGATGGTGGGTGTACCAAAATACTTCAAAATACGACCTTCGGATGGTCTTGGTGGATGACGTGATGATCAGTATGAGGGCCAGCGTGATGATAACGCCAGTCAGACCAGCCAAGTACGTGAAAGCCACATATAGGCCCCCCACAGGATTCTACGAAATAATTGCACACATTGGTCTAAGGAAGGGGTTGCGTCAAAGCAGAGCCAGCTGAACCATCAGTCTCTCACTCGCCAAATCCTTCACCTTGCTGTGTCTGAGTCATCATCTGTGAATTTGTATGCCAACAATGCCAAAATCCCACTCCATTTTTGTTGCACTGCAGATTTACCTTTACTAAAGTAAGTGGAAGCAGAGAGAAAGGGTTTTCCACTGATTCACACACCAAACATTGTTTCTTACTCTGCCACTGCCCAGCAGTATGGGCTTGGGGAAGGTGAAGACATTTGCACAGCTCTGTTGTTAAGAGCTGGAGTCCTAACATCCATATTTAGGGAGCNAAANGAAAGGTCTCCTTTTCAGTGGCGTTGNGCAGTTGTGGGCCTCATAAGTCACACAGAGATTGAACCCTCGGTGCTTCTGAGGAAATGGGAAGTTCCTTTTTTTATTTTTATTTTTTTTAACCAGAGCTTAAGCAGTCCACATTCAAAACTTTTTTGATCTTTGCGTACCTTTCTGTGTGCCATGTCTACCTTGGTCAGAAGACTGCTTTACAGGGTATTTGTTTTTACATAGTGTTTTAAAACTACTTTGAAATCCTCAGGTGAAAAAGTTTAAAGTACTACCAAAATCCAGCAACAATATTACTGACAGAAGAATATATTAGACAAGGTTTTGCTGCAAGATGGCCCAAATCCAGATTCTGCACACCAGAGGAGACACTCTGCTCAAGTAGTCTTATATGATCATCTAAACAAATGTAATAATGACTCTTCCCAGCCTCACGTCACTTACCTGAATTTTATTTCTATAAAAGTTGATGTAGCTTTCATGTGGCTTATCACCAAGGCTAGAAAGCACAGCTGCCAGAGTTCCTTCCTCTTCAACACGGGCTTGCACACTCCACTCTACGTTGAACAAATGTGCGATGGTGTGAATTGCTGGGAGTGTCAAGAAGGAAATAATCAGGGTTAGGCACAAGTACTCAGTGCTTTTGGGTAACATCTGAAACTTTGTAACGTTTGTCAAGTGCAGCTTAACTCCTTTGCCACTCTCACCCTCTCCATCGCAACCTCAGATCACTGATGGGTTTCACTGTTAAAGCTTTAACATCTGAAGCTTACCTGCTTTTGGGTGGGGGAAGGAAAGAACTAAAGGAACATTTCCAGCACATCTTTTTTGAATAAAGGCTTTCAACAATTCAAGTAGTTGCACCCTAATACCTGGGAAACTGAAGCATGGGATGGCTTAAATTCTTTGTCAGGATCATCCGGGATTTCTGTAGAAGCACCGAGAAGTCAATCTGAATCTCTTTGGTGTCACATTTGCTAGCGCTGCTTTGTTCCGCTGTATTGCTAATAACCACTAATAATGTTCTTGCTGAGCTGGACGTGTCCGTAAACCTGGTCCAGCTGAGGCGTTTCACACTACTTCCATTACAGATCATTGCAGGGGTAAGCCATACAACGCTTTTCAAAATTTTTCCCCTTTTGTATCACCAGCTACTTATTCACCTTCAAAACAAGGCCTGATGGGTACAGATCCAACACCTCCAAACAATCCGTCTCTGCTGCAGACCTCCTCTGTGGCCTTATCTTACCTGCATCACCCTGCTCCTTTTCTGTGAAGTGCTGGTGAGATTTCAGCCACCGCTCAGAAAGGGAACCTACTCAGCTCAAGTCATCTACTGGTATGAAGACTGTTCTAGGGTATAGGATTTGTAAGGTTGCATTGGGAAGTGACAAATTTGATGAAAAAAAGATAGCAAACCCGGAGTTCAGGAAACAACAGATAAAACATGAAAACATTTCCATGGCCTGTCCAAGTTTTTTATACCCTTTTATTTCATAATTTCTATTATTTGTTTCAGACATGCCAGCTAGGAAATAAGTCTAAACAAGAATTAAAGCCAGGGTACCTGGTTCTCAGGGCATTGCTAAACACCCTTTATTAACCAGTGTCATAAATGGGGACGACGGTTCAAGAGAAAAGCATTCTTTCTTATTTATCTTTTGCTGTTTGCCGGTTGCAGAATAATATTTGGAAATTGATTTAAGCCTTGGCACATGCTGACTCCTGTAGGTTAATAAAAACAGGTCTCTGCCCATATCCTTAAGAACTTGAATCCCACCTGGATTCTGTGTTAAATGCGTGAGANAGCAATAAACAAAGATATATTTGAGAACAAACCTGTGTGAAGGGCGATCATCCATGCCACCATTTTGTGAAAGGTAAGGTTCCTGTCCAGCTGTCGTCTGATACGGGTAGAGCAGCACTTTGAGTTTGAAGAAAAAAAGTATTTGAAGACCATTTGAGATGTCTATGCATGCTTCTTTAAATGCAGCGACAAAGACTCAGGCCCTGAGCACAGCTGGTGGCATTGCTAGTAAAAATCTAAAATTCCTGAATACGGACAAAGATATTTCTCCCCATACATCAGAATATGGGAATAACAGATTGTGTTTTAACATGTCCCATTGAAAAAAAGTATGTGATAATGGGAAAAAAACTTAACATCCAGTATGACAAGTATATATCTTATCTGTGTTAAATTATACATTAGAAACAGAAGAAGGGATCACAGTCTGCCATGGCAGGGTGACTGCTTTGGTACAGTCTCCTGTTGCCACCTAGCATTAAGAGCCTGTTGTGGTTCACACTCTAGAAATGGACTGTAAGTTTGGGTATAACTATCCCAGGGAGCTCCCACCCAAGATGTGCCAGTCACTTATGGTCGATAATAAGAAGTGTTTCGTTCCCCAAAATACTGAGTGTACTTTCTGGGCATTCACTGACAACTTGTTGCTAGAGTTACCCAAAGAGAAACAGAAAGGAAAAAATCTCTGCTGATACAAATTGAAGAAGTTGGTTCTTAGGAAAAAATGAATTATATTTTCGTTAAGAATGATGACAGGTTCTTAACAGACCCCATCTAAATTGTGCTGTAGTCAGTGGGACTTTTCCTGTAAGTTCCTGTAAAGCTAGCATTTGTTGTCTCCACGCAGTAGAAAGCATGATTGTCCTGTATTATATCTTTATATTGCTTTTGCTCACTGGCAAAGGGAAGAAAACACTATTCAAACTAACACAAACTTTTCCTTAGAAGAACTATGTAGACATTCCACACAACAAATTAAGAGAGACCAAAATATTCTCCCAAATGTTTGGTGGACATTAACTTTGTAGGTGGCAGTGTAAGGTAATGTACCTTCCCAGCTAGGAGTGAAACAGAAGAAGGGATGATGAAACACAAGAAGAATGTAATTTCTGATTTGTTCTTTACTTAGTGGAGACATACCAGCAGTGGCCTTACTCTTCCATACAAGTCCATTTTTAAATATCCCATGAGTATTAACTGTACAGCTAAGTAGATGAGCAGGAAACAGTTCTCTCCTTTGGTTATTCTCCAGCTGTGATATTGATTAAAGTGCAAACTCTAACACTGGGGCTATTGCAATGACTTCAGTAGACTATAACAACAGCCAGGAGAAATTTGGCCTTCTCTGTATCATGTATCTTGAGACACAATTAAAAAGATTGTAGAATGAACTGTAGTGTAGCGCAGAAGTGCCAACTCTGCCTGAGTGCCTTGCAAAACCCTCTTGATCTTTCTGATTAAGAAGCAGAAGGCCAAGCAATGGCAAAATGCGATAGCTGGATTCAGTAATGAGGCTCATTAACAACAGTGATGAATACAGCAATAAAAGACATGTAAAGACAACACAGCTCTTCTTTCAATTAATAGCAAATAACTTTGTAGCGTATGATTTCTGGGTGGCAGGATGTCAAGGGCAGGAGTTGCTGGCACATTCCTGTTGAACGATGGGTTTGAACGATTCTCCCTTCTCCTTAACCCCAATGACATTGCTGTTGGAAAGGTCACTACCCTTTCAGTAAGTTATTTGACATTTAAAACTCCTGATTTTTCTGCAGAGATCCTCACAGGTGTTACTCGCAGAGCACAGCTAATTAGAGACAACAGCAGAACAAGCATAAGCACCTGTACCCCTGCGCGAAGGCCACCACAGTCCTGACACTACCGCTGACACAGCGGGCTGTGCGTGTTTTGCTGAAGATATAAAATTGCCTCTTTCCTGACGTATGGCTTTATTGCAAAAAGCAGCTGAAGTTAAACAAACACCAGCTGTCTAACAGTCCTATTTTACGCTGGTCCCTCCCCTCCCTGCTGATCCCCAGAGCCCTTTGCTTCCTCGTACAGCCTAGCACTGCCAGCGAGACAGGGAGCCGCAGGCAGGCAGCAAAGACGGAGCCGTAGCTGTCCGCGTGGTTCTCTCCTGCTGTAAATGGGTGTTGTATCAGTGACAAACCAGGCAAATGTGTGCAAGCACCACCTGTGGCTGCTGCCAGCCAGAAGCGGGAATTGGCATCCAGGGCAGCACGTTGCCCAGGAGATGAGAAAAAAGGGAAGACACAAAGGAGACTAACTCAAGGCTAAAGCTCTCAACAAGAGCTCTAGGTATACCAGTGGCATATAGACCTCAGTCTTGCTCATAGCAAAACTCCAGGCTTATCTACTTCTTAAAAGAGGACATCCCCAAAGTACAGTATATTTGGGGAACTTGGATGAAGTTGCTTGGTATATTTGCAAGGCTGCTTGGGTTATTCTCTTTCATAGATTTTGAAATTCTTTCTTCATCTTACCGCACTTGATCCTCTGAGGAAGGAGAGCAAGTTTCGACATACTGGCAGCAGAATCAGCATGCAGTTGAAATTCAGACAAGCTGCAGGGGCTCTTGCCAGAGCCAAAGCACGCTGTAATTGGAGAGATGGCATTATTAAATGAATTACCTACCCAGGACAACACGGATAGGAACAGATTTCATTTATGTATTAGATCACAACTTTTCATGAGTGTGAGATCTAGAGTTAATGAACAATGTTCACATTTTGGAGTAGTCACGCTCTAGCCAAGTCAGAGGCACATACGCAGACAGAACAAATTCCTCCAGACAGACACCTTTGATTTCCAGTTTTGAAATAATATGGTTGTACGAAAAGCTCCCTGTCATGTCTAACAATCAATGGCCAAGCACAGGTGCAAGTCTAAGCCATTACTAGAGTTTTCTGTTCCAAGACTGTAAAGAAAGCCTCACTGCTGTGGTTTCAGTTGGCTGGAGTGTTATGGTAGACAGAAGGACGGCTTATGAGGGAAGTGGTTTTATGTTCTCTGTTGTCAGCAAAGGGAGTCTAGGGAAATTTGTTGCCTCATATGTTAGGAATATGTTCCCTTAATGTTGCTCTTTACATTCTGAATGATTTCAGATTTTTGAACAAGGACTGTTTGAAAGGAGGGAATAATGACCTTATTAATCCAAACACAATGAAGGGAAGGAAGAGATAATGTTTGCTCTTCTCGCATTGATTGGGACCCTTTCAGGTTTCAAATCACAGTTACTGACTTAGCATTGCACTGAGCTCTAGTTATCCAAACACAGGTCTCTGTGGCTTCAAAGGCAACTGCACCATGATTGCAAAGGACAGAATTTGATCCATAGATCAAATCATAGCCGTATGCAGAATGGGATTTCATGCTTTGTTGAATTAAACCATGGCTTTGCAAACCTTTTACAAAGTGCTGTGTTCTGTAATTTGAAGCTTAGACTGATTTTTGTGTCTACGATCAAGCTTTGTATAAAAAAAATGAACAAATGAATTTTCTCTGTCAATTGGTCATGATTCGCTCTAGCTTTGGAAGCAAGTTTGTAGTAGGACACATGATGCTGAATTAACCCTTGGGTTATATGGAATAACCCAGGGTCCAGGATCACTTGAGTACTTGACTGCTATTCACACATTTGAATATGTGAATGATGATTGCTTTGTAAACTATTCATGGTATGAAAAATGATTGCAAGGGGAAATGATTGCACAGTAGTTCAATGGCAATATTTTATTCATCTTTTGCTTTATAAAGCAGCCATAATTCACATTCACTTTAATTACCAGGAGCATAATAGTTACCTGAAAATGTCTTTAGAATGGGATCGCTCTATTTTGTGAACCAGCTGTCTATTCAGAAGCCCTGGATGTCTGTCTGCATTCAGTGACCAGTTTGCACGTGACTTTTAACTCCTACATGAGCCTGCTGCTCCAGCCACTTGATCATGTTTCAATCAAATAAAACTAGGAAAAAATGTGATGTGCTCTCTCTATGCCAAATTAATACATGTTTTGTACTTACGCCAAGGAGTACTCTGGTGTAGAAGAATTTTGGTGGGACATCATACACAAGATAGTACCACCAAAAGAGGAAGACATTTAAGCCCAGCCACACAAGCTGAAAGAGAAACAAACAGGAAACTTTACAGTTTGTTGTTAGAGACCACACATCTGAATTTACACAGTTCAGATAATGGTCAATTAGTTCATTGTGCTCCTGTTTGCACAGAGACGTGTAGTACAGGGTATGAAGGGTTCAGCAGGGGCAATATAAGTTTTTCTGGTGGAATTGGGCTGTGATGTGTGCAAACAGGAGCACAGGAGTGGCAATAAACCAAAATACAGCAGTGGGTAGCTGCAACTTTTCCATAGCTCAAGGGGTTTAGATATGATTATATAAGGACTGTCATATTACAGGTGTTTAGTTAAGTCTGTGAACCAAGCTGAATCTCCAAACACCAATAAAGGTTAGGGCCTCTTCCAAACGGCAGTTCCTCAGACACATTAACCTATGTAAGGGAAGACTTAAGAGCTGTGCCAAAGGAAAAAGAAGCCTGAGATCTAAATATAGATGGCCTAAATTACACATAGAGGCTAATTGCACAGGAGGCTCTGAAGGTCTGAAGTCAGTCAGCGGGAAATATTCAACGCGGGCACTTTGGAAGGGTTTAGACTACCCGAAACTGTGTTTCAGAGTAGCTGTACTGCAGTATTCTCTCTCACTTGCACATCCTACTGTGCAGGTTTCTTTAGGGAAAGACAAGTTATTAGCCCTTCTCAAAGCTACCTAAGGGAGCTACAAGCCTATCCAGGCACAGAGTCCGTAATGAATCTGGGCATTTGCCCTTCTGGAGCTGGTTGACTGGTTTCACCTCCCACAGTCAAACCAATCTGTATCAGTGCACCTTTAGCCTAAGAGGGTTTACTAGGTGGTGCATGAAAACAGAGGAGAGAGAATCTGAGAACTGGGATAAAACCCAGTCTCTGGTTATAAGTTAAGGATGCCAGAAACTGTGACATTACAACCCCTCACCGCTTGTAACCCACACTTTTTGCTAGTTCTTTGGCCCAGCTGACACTGTAAAAAACTTGGGATTAGTTTAGGTCTTGAAAATATCTTACGCTTGTGGCATAAATACAGGGAAATGAAGGGATTTCCATCAGGGTAAGGCAGTATGTGGGAAATCTGCAAATCCTTATCAAAAAACTAAGCTCATCTCAGGATTAAATGTTTAGGATACGTATTTAAAGTGAGACCGCGCCAATCCCATGTGCCTGACAGCATGCCCAGAAGACCAAGATGTCTGACATGATCCTTGATGGTCTCTCACAGTTCTTCTTGGTGTAGACCCATACAGAACCTGGAACCTTTGAAAAACACTGTGACATCCTCTGGCAGCTTGGGTTGAGCTGCACAGTCAGCAGCCATCCCTGCTCTTCAGCTAGGGGGAGCGGAGGCAGCACTGGCTGGGGATAAGGCTGCCATGTTTCTGTTTTGTTGGGGTAAATCGATGGAAATCGTGGCTGTCTTGTTTCTGTCAAGCACTGGACAACCCTGTACTGAGTCAGTGTGCAGTAAATCTGGAGAGGACAATGCAGAACACTTCGGTCAGGCTTCTAGTGAACTGTCCTTTTAGCTGGTTTCTTTATCAGTGAATTCTTTAGTTTCCTTCCCTATTAACAGACCTTGTTATAGCTTTGAGACTCTAAAAACAAATTCCTTATTTGAACAAAATAAGGGCCTCTTAATTCTTTTCAATATTTCAGTTCTAGTTGAAAAAAACTATGCCAGAATTCACCTCTTGGCAGTTTCAACTTCCTCATGTCACTGAAGGTGACAGCAAACACAGCTACTCCTTTTCAAAGCACAGAAGTGCCGGGGTTATGTTCCCAAACTAGAGCTACACATCTGCAGTGTAAAGGTAATATGTCAGTATCGGTCGTTCATAGCAGCAGAAATAACTTTTTGAATAAAGATATTCACATTTCAGTCACCAGAAATACAGAAGTTCTACCTCTTCTTTTTTACCTCTCAGTACTTACATATACTAACCACGCTTGGCAACAGTCCCTTAACTGGTATTACATTTTAGTCTTGTATATGTTTTTATTTACATATAGATATATATTTAAAATTGTATACCTATAGCTCTTGTATCACACTGTGAAGTGAAAAAAAGAAACCACTGAAATACTAACTTCTGTCTAAGTTTTCTCCAAGGAGGACTGCCTTGCGTTGCTCTTTAGCACTTTTAAACGCGACTGGGATTTTCAGTACTCTTAATTCCTGCTCAGAATGAATTTAACCTACTTTCACAGCCACTGTATGCAAGCTGTATACAAACTCAACTCAAATACTAGTTGTCTTAATGAAGGATTCATGAATCTCTGCACTAAATTCTGGAATCTGACTCTGACAAATTTTATACCATCACGACACTGTGCGTTCAGTTACACCCACTTTTGCTTATAAAACTGCAAGAACGGCTTGTCATTGTAATTGCTTTCTCTGTTGAAGCGCACGTAGTTAAGTGAGATGTAATGTTATTTGTTTTCCTCAAGTCACTGTTGCGTCCAAAAACCCCAGATACTTCAATATTTCTAACAAAGCAAATGAAAGTTAACATACAATTGTTTCTCAATTGACAATGAAGCCTACAGCAATTGAGATACCAGACAGAGCTCCTTAGAAATGAGTCTCTTGAAGCGTTTCACTGCACTTGCTGCCCCACTTTCAGCATAATCAGATGCATCGTTCACTGGCACCAAGAGATCTGCTTAGTACAACGTTCTGTAGAGCTTTTTACTAGACACAAATCACAATTAAAATCGTACTTACAACGACGAAGATGGACAGTCCTTCGTTCTCCACCCAGTTACCCATGATTGCCTGAGACGAGCGTGCACAATGGCCCTGTTCTTTCTGGGACAGCGTCTATGTCTTCTCTCATAAGGAAGTGAGAGCAGCAGCTTGCAGCAACCTGTTTCCTTTCTCATTCATTTAGGAAATAAGTTAACCATTGAATCATGCTCATAGTTCTGTTTCAAACAGGTTTCTACTATCTTTACGTATAACTTGTCATAACCCAAATATACACAAACTGTTGAAATAGACTATTTTTTGCCTTGTGATACAAAGGATAAAACAAATAACATAACTGGTCAGGTTTTCTGCTAAAAAATGTATTGCAACTTTATATAACTTTCAATGCTGAAATGTGATACAGAATGCACAGAAGAGTTCTCTCCTCCCAGCCTTGTCCTTTTTTATCACCTCAGGTCTGAGTGGCCGTTCCTGCTGATCCTCTTTGATAAATAATCACTAGAATTACTTTTCTTCCAGTAGTTCCATGTCCACGTAATTTAACACTCCTCTTGCTTGGTACATGCAAGCCTTGCTACTTCCTCCCTGCTTGGGCTCAAACTGAGGATGTGTGTCTATAGAGAGGCGATTTCTCAGATTTTGCACCCTCGCGAAGTCCCCAGCCCCAGGAACCATGCCACCATATAAGAAAAAACTGAAAGTAAGTATTTTGCTTTTGTGATTAGAGAGAAAAATACGGGAAATTTTCCAAATGTATTTTAGAGCTTACAGGCCAAAGACTATTTATCCCAAATGTATTTGTTTAAAAAAAAAAAAAAGAGTTTAATGATTTCTGAATGTTTTGCCTCTGTGCTATCACAGTTCCCAAACCTGCAATAAAGAGTGCGAAATGGCAGATTGGAGGAAGCTTTGTGATTAAGAGGCACCACTCTCCGGCAAGGTGCGGGCCCTAGGGAGGAGCATGGTGTCCAGACGTGCCTCCCACCAGCTCGTTCTCCTGCGTATTCCACCCACAGCACCACAGAAATACAGATCTCCCCCCCAAAGCGACCGACACAGGTCCGTCTCCTCTCCAGAGGGGTGGAGTGTATGTAGGTATGGTGTTCTTTCAAGATCTTTTAGGCTTTGGACAGCAGCGGAGGGTCAGTTTGAGCAGCGGCATCTCTCTGCCGGAGCTGGACACCCCGTTGGAGCCTGCAGAGTTCTGTGGCTCTGCAAAGCCTGAGTGAGCTCGACGTAGCCCTGCATTGTGCTGACAGCTTTAGAGCATGGCGACATGGTCACGGGCCTGATCCTGACCCCCCTGGAGCAAACAGCGAGCTTCTCACTGCGCTTGTGTGGCTGGAGTTTGCTCTCTGGGGTAAAAGCTGATCCAATCTGCAGCTGAGAGCAAGACGTTGAGCCACCCATGAGGGCAGGAGCTGGAGAGCTGGCGACAAACCTGCGTGGCTCACGGCCATCAGAGGGGAGACTCAGCACAGCTGACCCAACTCTGGACTCACTTGGAAACAGGCTTTCTTAGGGCCTGGTTCTGGCAGCGATGAGATGTTTGGTCACAACGTAAAAATGCAGATGAAGGGAGCCGGGGTGAATACCTGTGTTCTGACCAGCGGCTCTCTTCCAGCCTCTGCTTCCAACATACGACTGCCTTCATCACATTTCTCCTGGAATGTGGCCTCCGTAAGGTGACATAACTGGGACTTGAACAAAGAAATTTCATTGCAGAAACAAACTCATGTGTTTCTACATTTTTCTGAAACAAACAGACAAACACAGCGATCTGAACGATGCAGATGACTTCTGCATTATTATTCCTTCCTGAGCCGTGTAGCAATGACAGCTCACACGTAGCCCGGGGATGAACAGCAGTCCTTCACCTCCTCACTCCGGCAGGACTGGCAGGGCTTTAATCCCCTTCCTCCACAGGAGCCTCCCAAGCTTCAGCAACTGAAAACCGAAATGAAGTCTTCAAAACCTGTTAAATGGGGTTTGCAGCAACCTCATTTGAGAGGCTCTGTGACGGGCCAGGCTGTCACGTGGTATCAGGCGCTTTGATGGCCATCCCAGAGGGATGTCAGAAGAGGGGCTGGTCCCTCAGGTTTTTGTTTATGGAGGTAGCCTTTGGGACCTAAACAGCTCACGGGGTTGGGGAAGGAAGGGAGGGGGGCAGTCCCGATTTGTGGATGTCCCTTCTTGCTGTGCAGACTAGCCCGTTCTCCCTGCCCAGAAACGGCGGTGCTGTCGCTGCCTTCTTCTTGCCCTTCGTTCAGGCGAAGTTACAGCTTCTCGGGGGTGAGCAAGTGCAGGCACCCAGGATGCTCTGAGCTTTGGCAGCCCTGCCTTGCCTGGAAGCTCCTCAGACACCAGAGCCACCGAAACACGGATTTACTGGCTTGGGAGGTTTCTGGCAGGCCACAAACCCAGCTGGGGCTGATCTTAGATCAGTCACAGCAGTTGCAAGGTCTGACGTCCTCTGCACAGCCTGAATACAGGCCATGAAACAGAATATATTTCAGCTGCTCCCAGCCCAGCAGTTATCAAATGCACATAACTGATCTCACTGCCCGAACTCAAAAGAAGGGTAGAGGTGCTGGGCCCTTCCACAGCTGGTGAGGGTTGGTGCTCCCTGATGCTTCCGAGTTTTCTCATTAATATCAAAAGTGATGGGACAATGCACAGCAAACTTTGCCTGGTTGCTGTAAGTGACAGGTGTGAGTAGGGCTGATACCAAAACCACCCACGCGTCACCCCGATTTAATTCTGGTGCGTGCACCTTCTGAATGAGTGAACGTCTTTGCTGTAGTATTACCGAGGCTTGCATGTTTTGTACTTTGGTCTAATTTAAAAAATGCATCCTGTACAAGAAAAGGCAATGTTGGCAGCTGTCTATTAATTATGTAGGAGTGTGTAAAACTGGAGTATGGAAAAAATTAAACACTGTCTCATTCCGTTTCTAAAATTTCTTTCAAGCTAGCTGATTATGCACAGCATTTTGCATCCTCCTTTGCACTGAAAAGTTCAGTGAACAGTGTTCCTTTTGCAGCATGACAATTTTGCTAAAGTATGCAGGTCTCAGGGTTCTGCATTTCCTTGCAGTGATTTTACCCCCTTGCTTAGGAATTAATGTAGTTCCTCTCCTGCTCTGTGCAATAGCATTCTGAGTATTCCTGCAGAAATTTAATGCCAGGCAGTTGCAACAGGCCCAGGTGTGTCAAACCTGCCTCCTGAAAGGGACAATGTAAAATTCTGCATATATAAACCCCAAAAGAGAGAGTGATATGAAGAACAGAGTGAAAGAGACCCACCTGCTGCATTGCTGAGGATGCTGCTGAGCTGAGGTTGCTGAGCTCCTTCCCATGTAGCAGCAGGAAAGCCAAGAAAAGACCTCGAATAGCCTCTTTTATTTTGTAGGTTGAAATCTCTATTTTGAATGCCGTGCAATCCTTGTTTACCAACCTTCCCTTGATTCTACACCAAAGAGGAAGAAGCGGACAAGAGACTTGTCAAGCCCTCTTTCCTGAACGGACTCCCTTCACACAGCCTGAAGCTGTCACTGTATGCACTTGCCTTCGCTCAAGGGAATGAGATAGTCTGAAACTTCTGCTCTTTCTGCTTTGTTTACAAAACAAATGATTCCATGCTGAGATGAGGGCAGAAAAGTGGATGGATGTGAGCCAGGAAAAAAATGTCAGTGAGGCTCCAGCAAGGACTGGCAGATCCTTCTATGTCTTTGCTCTACACTATAACCCTCGGTGTAGTTCCCTGCTGTGGTACTTCCTCCCTCTGCCTTTTGCAATGATCATGAGACACCCATGTGCTGTATTCAAAAAATTCATGTATGATGCAGATGCTATCTGCCATATCAGTCTTGGCCTGAAGTCAAATCAGCGCTCCCACAAAACAGGCCAGAATGGCTGCGCACTGCTGCGTTATTGGGAGGAAAAGCCACCACCAGCAATGTGCCCCATCTAAGTACAGACAGGAATTTTATCACACGAAGCTGGCAGTGGTTTCCAGGTAGAGCTGGAGTGAAGTTAGGACAGCATAACCTCCCATGCATAACGGCAGGGGCCAGAATAGCCTGGCTTCATGGGGGACTGAGGGAGAGAAGCCCAGTTTGCAGCCTTTCAGCAGGGTACAAGCTTTATCATCTGCTGGTCTGGCTCTGGGACTGGGACACGGCTGCCACCAGTTCGTTTCTCCCTGTGTAGCTGGACTTCTCCTCCCGTGGCTTCAGATCCACCGCCTTCACACATGCCTGAGGCAGCCTGGGGTAACTCCTCTCTGCTCAGAGAGAGCGACCACAGTCTGCTGATCAGCAAGTGTCCACCCCAGAGAACATCTCCACAGACGCAAGAGGGAGGGCAGCTCTCTCCTATGCTCTTACCGCGCACCGCCCACAAGGCTTCCAGCCCAGGCCAGGCTCCTTTTCTACCATGTCCATGTTCAAAATCTCCTTCCTGCCTTCCCCTGGCAGCCTGAGATCTCTCTTCCAGTGCCAGGACGTCAAAACCCATTTCTGATGAGCAGCTGGCAGTCACAGGCAGGGTGGCGGGCAAAGTGCCGAGGCAGGTTTTCCTTAGGTGTCTGTTGGGGCGCGTTTTCGTTCCTTGGAGGCTACGTGCAGTG
>Ga0065711_1003426_pt1 | contig 28488 bp, 26 predicted proteins | sample Hoacrofraction12_FD_59098 | JGI IMG/M metagenome (GOLD analysis project Ga0065711, IMG submission 59098) | Hoatzin crop microbial communities from Cojedes, Venezuela - Epithelial fraction 12 v2 (version 2) | ecosystem: Host-associated > Birds > Digestive system > Esophagus > Crop | place... | reverse complement strand
CCTCCACCTACATGTTTTTACCTCGCTGCTTACTGTCCTGCTGCAGTTTCTTTCTTGGGTATTCATTCACCTGTGGCATTTGTTTTTAAGGAGGGTTGTTTGTATTTAATGCAGGAGGCTCATCTGTTGGTATTCACATAAGGGCCTTTCCATTTAGCCTGTAGATAGTGGGGTTTTGGGTGTCAGTTTCAAACATGCAACAGAATCTCCTCAGGTACCAATACTGGAAAGCTCTGTAACCCTTCTGAGAAAGGAAGCATCACCAGAGAATATTCATTGCTGTGGGCTGTTTTTGTCCTCTTAAGTATAAAATGTAAGTATGCACGCAGTCTGACAGCCTGCTGGGATAGCATGGGGAGGTGACTTGTCTTTGCCTTGCCTCTTCTGTACGCTTCCATTTTGGATCCAATCTCTTGGCACCTGTTTCTATCTATGCTGTTCCACATGACCACTTAACTTGTTTTTTTCCAGCTGTGACATCAGTTTATCAATTCTTCCTTTTCCTGTCTGTTTTGGTGCTGTCATTTCTGTTGTGCCAAATAACAGCCATGACTAGTTGCTTGGTGTGCCCCAGGCTGGCTGCTGCTTTAGCAGCTAAATCTACCTTATTTCTCCATTCATTTTCCTGATTCTTATTCCTTTGAGGTTTTGTGGACCTAATTCACAGTTGCTTCCTCGTGAAATCCACACCATTAGAAGTTTTTTCTAATCATATTTAAAATGAGCTTCCTGCCATCTGACCTGTGCTCCAAACGTACAATATAGTGTTCCCATCAGAAAATAATCTGAATCAGGAAAAATCACAACACTTTCATTCTCTTAACTTGCAATTCTTTACACTCGGTTGACCTGCTTGGCAACATTCCTTGTATTTTGTTCCAATCAGGGTCAGGGCTATGGAATTTATCCACCACTGCACTCTGTCCAGTAGTGGAGGGGGAAAGGGAGGAGGGGTGAATTAATTTCTGCTATGACTTTATATTCAGTCTTAAATCTCGTTCAATTTCATGTGTAGGGTGTTCTTATAAATGATTTAGTCATCATGCTCTAGTTCTTCGTCAGAAAATACACAAATTAAGAGCTTAAATTCTACCCCCTGCTTGTCATACAGCATTGCATTCAGTCACATCCTCTGTAGCAGCAGCAAAGTATACTTAAAGTCTCATCTTACATTTCATTCCCTGCGTCACTATTTGTGAAGTTTGATTATCATCAGTCTGTTGCTGTTGTGCCTTTTTGTTTCAGCTCTCTGCTGCTGAGAATATTCCCCTTCACATCAGAAATCCCCTTTTAGGAGGGCATGCCATTAAAGATACAAAGAGGATGCCCTTTCTCTCTGTTTACTTTATATGGAGTAAAGATTTTACATTTATGTGTCTGCATAGAATAGTATTTACTAGAATACTAGACAGGTTTGCATGTCTGAAACTGCTTTAGTAGTCCAATGGGGAAGTCCTTATCTTGGATCAGCTCCTTCAGAAACATCTAAGAACCTTTAAAGAGGCTACCCACTCTGTCCATCTTGGGGATAAATTATCTGAGGCCTTGCTTTTGTGTGGGTGAACATAAACTTATTTGAGCCTTTTCAGATCTACTAGATTGCTTCCAAAATGCAGCCTTCTCTGCCTTTCAGGATGTGCATATCTGACTTGACTGCCAACTGTTTATTTAAGGGCTTCCAATTTAAGTAGGACCTGCTGCTATTTGATGTGGTGATTAATTGCAAAATTCATGCACAATTTTTTTTTTAATAAGTAATGCAACTCTCTTCCCATCAGCTCCATTCTTATTTGGAAATAACAGCCATTAGGGTAAGACTGACTAGCTGGCTGGTTGGTTTGTTTGTTTTTGTGAGATCTCAAAAACAGCCATAATAGAAAGTCTAGCATATATGTTTCCCTTTTGTGTTGTCCAGCAATTAAGTCTACGCACATTCTGCCTACACCTTGTGTTCTTATTCTATTAATGTGGAAAACAGGGTTGCGACAACATGAGGCCTTACAAGAGGGGAAAATACGATTTTATTTTAAAATAAACTTTATCTGACTTGCACTCTCATGCTCATAAGCACCAAGATGTGTACATCCATGTGATCTGGTCAGGATTGCTTGCAATGATGGAGGTGAAGGACAGGGATGATGCTTCCTCCTTCTGTCTTCTGGGTTCTTAAATTGGTGGCGAGGTGCTGGTTTTGGATGTACCTTTTGCCTGTTAGTAGGTAACAGGGATCAGTCTCTCAATCTGCTTCACTCCTCTACCCCCCACTTATTCTGTGAGCTGTCAGAATTAACTCGCCGTGTGCTGGGATTCGAATGTCCTGTTAATCTAGATGCCACCTACACCTTCTATTCTTAAAGCCCTTCTCCCACGCTTGTTCTTCTCAGTGCTTTAACACCTGGATGTTCCATTCATTCTCCATTCACATCAGCCTTCATGTTTATGTCACGTTCCTCTAGACAGTGGGCAGCCGGAGAGGAATAGTCCCCTCATCTCCTGGTGGCTGACTTGAGAAGGACCAAAGGAGAACTGAATCTAAAAAGCATGTGGTCCCAATGAAAAAGGGATAGTTCATCAGGAGATAAAACCTCCAAAGTCTCTCTCGTGGCCTGAGACAGTGCTTTGCCTGGCTTGCGTACTGCTCTTCAACTTCTGCTCTGTTGATTGCATTTGCCACCTCACAAGGGCTAGAAGAAGGTACGCTCGGCAGCAGGCATGAAATAAAACTTGTCCTTGTTTGTGCTGCAGGGTGTTGGGCCTGTCAAGAACAGGTGCTGGTGAAGTATTTATTATTTTGGTGCTTGCTTTTATGGGCCTCATGTTTTGCTGTGCGAGGAAGTCCACCCCTTGGGAGGAGCCGTAGGAAGAAAACTAGCTTGTATTTGCATGTGAACAGTCCTGCATTGGCTGTTGCTGTAAAGCAGATAACTCCTGTCAGTGCTATAATGTTTGGCTCCAAGTGTCACAATTCCCTGACATGAGCAAAGTGCAATCGAGCATGGGTGTTGCATACAGGCTTTGCATGTAGCTGGTGGAGGGCTCGACAAGCTGGGAAGAAGCATGGCTGTGATGTGGAATATTCATTCCTCTGGGCAGCCATTCCGCTGCCAGGACAAGGCAGTGCTGTTTATCTGAGGACTAAGCAGAGCTCTGCAGCTTGTCTGTGATGTTTCAGATAATCCTGAGTTAGGATCTCAGCAAGCAGAGCTGGGGACTGAGGAAGACTTCATCTTCAGCTGACAAACCTGCTCTTACCTTGTATCAGGAAATTGGGCAACTCTGTTTTGCAGCTGGGTAGGTGTGTCCTTCCGGAGCCCAAGTCAGTATAGCGCCAGGTAAATGCGTGCATCCTTGTTGCTGTTAGGTGCTGTTTCCTATGCAAGTAACAAATTTGCCTGTACTAGGAGGAACAGGGTCTAGATTTAGCTGAAGGCTTGCAAGACTAAAGCTTCCAGCTGCTGGCTGTATGACTGTTGGAGCTTTTCTGGCTGTATGTCTGCATTCTGGTCTGCAGAAGTCCTTCCTGCTCTGTATGTGCAGAGGATCAGGTTTTTGCAGTGCATGTTGGGGTGGGGGTTTGTGTCTTTGTGGTGTTATTTGCTATCTGGGGCTATTTACTCCTTCAACCCTGTCCTAGACACACTTTCCCTCTTTCTAATGCACCAGTTCTTTAATGGGCTTTCTTTCCACTCTTCCTTCAACTAATCTCCCCCCCTACTTCGCTTTATACCAAAAGGACTTCGGGATGAAACTTTTCAAGGCTTATGCTGAATGTGTTTAGGATTCTGTAACAAGGTGAACAGAGGCTGAAGCTCATGCCCATAGAGATGTTATGCACTGAATTCAGACAGTTTTAAAGCTACTCTCAAGATTGTAAAAGCCTCCTCAGCAGAATAAATGTGCGTGCATTCTGCTTTCACCCCATGCATAAACTCTGCTGATAGTCAGCTGCTGCCTTGTGTGTATTGTGTTCCTGTGACAGCCTTGCTACTGCACCATCTGCCAGGGACTTAAATGAGTGCTGTCAGCCAGATAACACTGGAAAGGAAAGCTCTGCTGGCCTGAGGCCCAGCAGAGAAATGCTGCGCTGTGCAAGGGATTTAAAAGCTCTGACCTAGTGTGTAAGTCAGAACTTCTCCCAGTGAGGGGGAGGGCTTTCTCCTGTCTCCACTGGGATAAGGAAGGCTTAGCCTTTGCTAAGGGGGGGGAATGTCTTCCATACAGCTTGTAAGGCTGGTTGAGGTAACCCCTTAAGGCGTGACCTTCTCTGGTTTTGCTTTGACTGCTAGCAGTCAAATTGTGTCTGCATGGGAAAGTGCATTTGCGTTCTCTTTTCCTGTCCTGTATGTAGCCTGTTTGTGATGCTGCTGGGGAAGGAGTGACTAACAGTCCCTGTCTCTGTGCAGCTTGATTCATCCTGTGATCTCTGGCTGATGTCTGTGGTTAAGCAGGGCATGCAGGCAGATACGGCGGTTCACCCTTTTTGCTTGGATCACAGACAAAAAATCTAATCTCAAAAAATTTCACAGTAACTTTGGAGTCTTGGGGAAGTCGTTCCACTATGATGTCTAAAAGAAAAATCTGATTTCCTTCTATGAGATAATTCTTACCCTAAGCAGCTCCTTCCCTAAGTGCATTTTCTGGTCAAATCCAGACTGGTACTTCTCAGTAGAGCATGGGATGTCACGGTGGCATGCTGTGATTATGCTACTATGGAAGTTATGATGGATTCTCTCTGGCAGTACCCAAACCCCCATCCCCTTCAAACAGTGTTCCTAGGCTTTAGCATTGTATGATCAGCATTAAACTGCTTTTGTATCACCTGCTGGATAGTAGTGTATACTGATTAACAGCGGAAAATGTCAAAACTGAGAGTAGTTTTGAGAATAACTTTCCTCTTTCAAAGTCAAGGTGATGCACCACTGACAGATGACCTTGCCTGTGTGGGAGCCATGTTCCTGAAGTGTTTGACATTCCATGGCATAGCAGGCAGTAAAGAAATGCAGCTTTTTTGTTGAAGCTATTAGAATGCTTTGTCCATTAATATTTGCCTTCAAAAGTCAGTGGTATCAACCACCTCACATATGTCAAAATGAGAGGAAGCAAACTTCAGTCTAGAAAATCCAGCCTTTGCAGTAGACATATTCTTAGTCATTTGTAGCCTGGTGCCTCAGAAAGAAAGTCACCTCAGTATAATACATAAAGAGGCTCCTAAGAACAAAAGAGTGGCAGGGGCTGCTTTAGCTCACTAGATATTTTAAAAATGAAATGCACATATTCTTTATTTTGTATTAATACACTGTAATTCCTTTACAGAGTCCAGCATATCAGTTGCATGTAAATACTACAGATGAACTTGCCAAACTGGAGCTCACAAAACTAGTGCATTTATCCCAAAGCGCAGAGACTAAACCCTCTAACTCCTTAAAAAAATACATTAAAGAACGTACCACACACACATATTGCACTTTTCTCCATATGTAATTTCTACCCCATATACATCACACCAAAGTCTCTTCAAAGGAGTCTGTAATACAAGATAATAAAGCTAATAATTACTCTAACAGTAGTGTACACAGTTCTCTAATGTCAGACATAAGCAATTAACAAAAAAGCCACTTCGAAGTAGTACAAAGTGGTGCCCAATGGATACTCTGCCATATTAGAAGGCATTAGAGGCCTTTTATTCTAATTAAAGTAAATTACATGAAATGTTAAATATGCTTTTGGCTGAGGGGAAGAGTCAGTCTAAACTACATTAAAAAAACACTGTAGCTTCCCCTTACCAGCACTGCAAACCTCAAATGCGCTTAGACTAGTTGGCACATCCTGATAAATGAACCGCAGAACTCAAGAACAGAATTATTTTTATCTTTTCAGTCCTGAAATGTACAGTATCCTGGAGTTGGATGGGGAAGGAAGTGGTTATAGTCATGGCAGTAACCCAGCTCCTGGAGCAGAACTGGGCCCATCTCCATAGGTGGGCGTGTGTCCTGTTAGCAGTTTTTGCAACATACGTCCTTGAGTGCTTCGTCAGATATTAAAGTTTCAAAAAGTGTTTATTATGCTGTGGGGTAGGGAAGAAGGAATGAAAGGACAGGACTCTTTGTTGCCTCTTTCTTTTTCTGCAGTAGTGAAATTCCTGGTCTCTTACACTGCAGTATTTGTCCAGCTGTTTCCCTTCCCTTAGTCACTTAAGGTGTCATAGGGGTTTCTGTGTTCATCGCTACTTACTGTGTCAGACAGGTTTCCTTTTGAAGGAAAACCACACAATAAAAACCTCTTCTGTCTCGGCTATTTGAAGTAGAGCTTTCTAACCTTCTTTATCTTGCATCACCTAAGTAGTGTATGGATGTGATCCCTGTTCTTTAAACTCTCCTTTGCTGATGCCTTGAGAATCCCTGTGATATCAGAGGTAGAAGCTGAGCACTTATGGATTGAGTCCAGCTGCACAACTGGACCAGTATCAGAGCAGGCTACATAGCAACAGGAGTTGCCTCTAATTGTAGTATACAGGACGCAAGGTGCCTTCTGTCAGTTAAACCCTTCCCTCCTTCACACAGCCCACACTGCAGTGACTAGAGTCCTATTCCACATTTAAATGGGGTCTTATTGCTGTAAATGCTGGCTGATTATCCACCATCCACTGTTCTAGTGCAGAGAAGAGAGCAGCTTTTTGAGAACTCCTTTTTCTAGCTTGGTAGGATCTGTGATTTGGCAAATACGGAAGATTTAACATACCAGAAGCACTTTTTTTGTCTGTTTCTTCCTTCTGCTACCTGTTCAACCCATTCCATTTTTAAGTGACCACAGGCCCCGAATACCCAAACTTGGAATGTGGTGACTACACCCTCATTATCTGTAGCATCAAAGACCTTAGCTCACCAAACTTTCCAGCAAACAGTGGTGTTATCTACTTATGTCATCAGCACAGCTTCTCTGCCATTCTTTGTGCTTTAATAAATCTGCAGTTGTGCTTAATCCTTGCTCAGAAAAGGCCTGAACTGTCTAGCTGTGAGCCTTGTTCATCTGTTCTCCCATAATGTCCCACAATACTTAAAGGCTAGAGACAAAACCCAAACTAGAGAGCTAAACTTTCTGCAGATTCCTAAACAATTCTACCATGACTCACGTTTCATGACTGTAAGTTCTGGAGACACAACTGCTTGCTGAATTTAGTATTTCTTGAAATGGTTGATACATCAACAGTTGGTGATGCTAAATATTGCTGTAATACTTTCAATGTTATATATACATGAGCAATCAAAACACTAAGAAAGTTAAACAGTATGTTCCACATGGTGGAATGTGTGCTCTGAAGGGACTTTGGCTATAGCAAGGATATAAATGGGGTATTGTCTACTTTCTTCAGAAAAAAGCATATAGGCTGATAAAGAACTGAAAAAGGCACAGCACTATCACTTCACAGGGTTTTTAAGCTCATTGTTTTTATCCTTAAGTTCTAAAACCCTAAGTAATTGTCCAAATATACAAAGCTCAATAAATCACCAGCAACACATACTGCAACTTCAAAACAGTTTGTTTGCTTGTTTTTAAAATGCAACAAAAGGACAGATGGACCCTTTCCAGTGATCAGAACTTCTCCAAGACAGAACCCTTCACAAAGTCCTGCCTGCAAAAAGGGTTGATTTCAAAAGCCACCCAGGTGAAATTTTTTTTTTTTTTAGGTGCCATTAGCTGCAGCTCTTGATTTCCCCTCTCCCCCCCCACGACCCAGTACTTCTTACCTTGTATCTCTCTGTTAGCTAATCCTTTATCCTTTAGTATTCTGATCCCTACCCAGAGGTCTCTACCAACCACTGTGGTGCCCTGTGCCAGTTCCAGGTATCTTTTGACAAAGTCAGGATGTCACTTCCCAGAGATCCAGAAGCTTCCCTTACAATTAAGAGTTTCTTGGCAGGCTTGGGAAATTGTGTACTTACTAGCAGGACGCAATGGAGGCTGCCTGAGAAGCCTGGTAATCTCTCAGACTTACCATGGAGTAGTTCCAGATCAGTAGCTTAACCAGCAATTGGATGTCAAAGTGCAACTTGCCTTTAATTCCACCTTGCACTACTGTTTCAAGAATATTACACTTGCCATCAGCACAGACCCAAATCTACCCTGAATTTCAACGAAAACTATTGCTTTTATTGCCAAGAAGTACAATACGATGTGCACTCATTTCTCCAAGTGAATGTTAGATGAATGCTGACAAACTCCCCAACTTTTTTAGAAGGTGCTATTTCCTTCCTCTAAAATTCACCTTTTTTGCCTCCTTCTATGCAAACTAGTTTTTTGTGGGATGAAACTGCACTCTGTTTTCTAGCCCCCGCCACCAGCAAGAGGAGCTAGTGGCCAAACACTTCTCACCCTCTCCTGCTTTTTTTCCAGTCAGGTGGATTTTTAGTTCCCCTGTTAATAATTCAAAGGTTGAAAAATTACCAGAAACTTTGGGGTAGGAACAAAAACAAAAAATTCACGTGCTTCTCCACTTGTCTTGTCTTCCACTCTCACGTTAGTCACCTCATGGTATTAATTCACCAGGACAAAGCCACTGTGCTGGGGATCTACTGTCTCCATCATTTCACAATCAAAGAGTCCAGGTAATTCCGAGAGGGTTAATGCATCATAGTTTGACTGGGACTCGTGAGATGCTGAGCTGCTCTGGCTGTCAGGCAATGCTACACTGCTCTGTTGTGCTGGGTCCATGGAATAGTGGCACTGGTCTGGGTAGTCTGGTTCAGAAGACGTGACAACAGGCAATTCACAAGTCTGATATGAATATTGTAAAGACTGTGGGGGCTGCTGCTGCACCTGAACTGGTGATGACAACCGTGATGAGCTGGTGATCTGGGAGGGTGGCAGAGGATCCAGCTGTACCTTCTGGTATTGACTGGGGAAGGGGTCATACTGCATTTGTTCTGAGGAAGGCTCCATCACAGGGCTCAGAGGCTGCTGCAAACTGAATTGGGTTGATTGCTGCTGCTGTTGTTGCTCCTCCTGGCATGAAAGTGGCAGTTGACTTGACGTTGGGTATGAGCTCTCAGCTATTTGCATCTGGTTAAAATAGGCCTGCAGCTGGGACTGCTTCTGGAGAAAGAGTCGCTTCTGATGTAGCCTGCATCAAGGACACAAACAGCAATTATTTTTGCTTTTTGAACTGTTAAGGTGCTAGCACGAGTCCTGCATGCTAGTCACTCAAACAGTTCCAGCAGGGAGTGAAGTACAGAACTGGAAAATTCCTCGGCCATCTATATATTAAGTTTGACAGCAGACCAGAATCTTCACCTTTCAGCAAATGTGTGGAGGCTGATTTTTGTAGACCTCCTTCTGATAACCTTTTTACTCGCCTAGTGAGTTTTTGCTGTGCAACTGAGTTAACCCCATGCATTGTTTAATTTTGTTTGCTAAGAGTAAGATGCACTGTATTTGTATTTTAAGCCTGGTATTCACTGCTCTGTGGAATTTGGGAGCTCAAGACTTCAGTATCGCTGGCTACTAATGGAAATGAACAAACTCTCCTTCCTCCCTATGTTCTTTTTCTCTGAACTGCACTGCTGCCTATGAACTTTTACGGAACTATGTGGTTTTGACTCCTTACAAACAGTAAGAATTTACAACACACTGCAAAGTATAGCTACCTTTTGGCAAATTCCTGTGATACGACAAAGTGGAGGTCTTGGGCCAGCCAATTCCCAAAGCACACAGAAAAAGGAAACCTACTACTGATGCAAGCCGATAGTGTTCAGAAAATGAATCTATTGCTGCCCAGCCTAGTTCTCTATGCAGACCTCCTATTCTTAAAGTAGTACCCCAGACTGCTCTCAATATTGTTAGTTAAGTTCTTAATTAGGATTAATCAACCCTACAATTGTCAGGAGTGGCCAGAAGCTAAAAAGTAAGTACAGATTGCATGCTTTCTTGAAATCAAGGAGTATTTTTGTACCTCTGCTCCTCAGTGTTTTTGTTCTGGACAGCATGTAGGTAGGTTGTTATTTTCCTGTCTCTTTTTGTGATTCTTTTGCAAAACTCAGGGATAGTAACTGTCTTTAGTATCTATCTTGCTTACTTGTTTGATGATTACCAAAGGATGAGCTCATGAAGAGTGTACAGCCCTTTAACTTAGCAATTAAAATCTTGTCTGCTGTAATATGTATAGATATAAGGGAATGCTTCAAATCTATTCACTCTTTACTGTAACGTTTTCACAGGAGTGTCACTTCTAAACTGATCTTACACGACAAGAAAAAGTTCATTTAATTTACTGTAAAATTATTGGGTCATGGGAACGGGCTTCCCAGCAGGCAGAAATACATGATCCATGTTCTGACTTACAATAAATACTACAATATGTAGATTATAAACAATGAGCAGTTGGAAGGATGAGGGTGAAAATAAAACAATATTATTACTAGGGTAGCTTCCTCCTTTGCTTCTGTACATCCATTGTCACTAAATGAAGCATGCAGGTATTCGCAGTTTACCTGTACTCTAAGTAGTGTTAGCTGATGAAGAGCTCGTAGCACAGAAATTTGTAAACAGGTGACAGGACTGTTGTCTCTCTCTTAAAAGGAGGACTGTGTCCTTACAAATTTTCAAGTGAAGCTTTCCTTTTTCAAAGAATTTCTAAATGGACAAAGATTGTTCCAGTTCTTTTATTACTCTTGAGAGTAAGAACAAAGAACTTATCTGTACAGTTTGGAAGCTTCTTACCTGTGCTCCTGTAACTGCTGTTCCAGACTTCGGGGCAATTCTTTGCAGTATAGCTGGCAAGTATTCTGAGCTTTTGATAGTAGAGTGGGTTTCTGAAAGAAAAGCAGTGCTGTTTTAAATTGCATTTGATTTCATGCATTAATCCAGAAAGCAAATTAAAGAAGATTGTCTACGCTTATGACCGTGTAACTGCCCAGCTCCATTTTCAGAAGCTGTCAATAGAGTTATCATCTAAAACCACAGTCACTGCTGCTTACTGGCTTCTAATCCTTAGACAAAGAATATCTTTGCATGAGATTGTACCATTAAAATCCATAGAAAGATTTCTTCCAAGTGAAAGAAGCTGCAAGAAAAAAGTTTTTTAGAATCTTCTATCAGCTATATGAAAATTGGTTTAAAAGAAAAAAAAAGGGGGAGGGTGGATGGGGTGGGAAGAAACAGTAAGCCCCCAGGGGTCAGAAGGGGCTCCTCAGATGCTGATGCGTAGCTTTTATGGGGTGCAACACAGATAACAGGTATTCATTAGCACTTAGCAGTTACTTCAAATTACTTTAAGAACACTATACAGTAACAGACTGAGTAGGAAACCAGCAGTAATACAGTATACTTTTTGCATAATTAGGGTCAGTGTCTGACAAAAGGAAGAATTCAGCTGTTTTCCTCTAATTTAGCCTTTGACTGATTTTCCTGAGTAATGAGATCTAAAAGGCTAGTCTGCTGTGTAGTAACAGCAATACAGTGGAGAGGAGGTAAGGTACCTGGAGCCTGTGTTGCAAGTACTGTGTTTCTAAACTCTGCCGTCTGGGTAATAACGGGGGATGTGCACCATTAGGGAAAGCAGATGCAGCTTCCTGGTGCTGCTGAGATGCTTCCTCCTGCAGAGAGAAGAGGAAGAAGTTTCATCCCCAGAAAAGGCTTTTCTGCCTCAATCCTTTCCTTAAGGATTTCCCCTGATAGAGGTTTCATAGTTGCCATATCGACTGGTCTCTGCTGTCACTCACCACTTTCACTGCATGGTGAGGAGCCTAAATTACAAAGCTTTGAACTATCTGTGCTGCAAACGGGCAAGGGCTTACATCTGTAACTAAAATGGTAGTATATATAATGTTTGTTCTGACTTGCCCTCATAAATCATAAATGTACAGCGATAGAAAAACATCCAAACTCTGAATGTGCTTTCATGCAGCTTTCATTTCACATCTTCAAAACGGAAAGCGAAAAGCTTTCAATAGTGGTGGAGCAGATGTGCAAAGAGTAGGCATCTCTAGCAAGCTGGAGAGTGCTGACATGGAGGGGAGTGAACTGGTGTCATGAGAACACCATGAGCACTGCAGTGTATTTACACTGTGAGAGGTTCTTGTGAAAACATTACAACTTTGTGGTTGTCAGAACTAAGTTTGCCAGCAGTCAGAAAGTAACTGGAGCTTTAAGCATAGCAGGCCTGATCTGGAACATTAGGTGCTTACAATGGCTGTGTACTTCTTACCCATTTTATTCCTGGGGTTTAACACAAACTTATTCCTGTTTGCTGTAACCTGGTCCATTTGAAACAAGTAACTGGGGAGCTGGTACAGGTTACTTAGCATTTCGCTATGCAAATCAGGCTAACTGTTATTAGTCAGTTTTTGCACTTTTTACAATTACACCAGGCCAGCTCCAACAGGGAAAGATGTTACTGGGCTGTGTTAAATCTAAAACATCCTTCAGATAAAAAGCAATAATAAAATGTTGGATTTGGAAAGCCAAAAAGGCCATCTCACTGACACCATTAGGATGGTAGAGGCTAGCCTGCAAATGCCCATTCTCTAGTCTGCAGAAGATGGAAAGGAGAAGAGGGAACTTTATCTTTAAATTAGCTCTTCTCAGATCTCCATAACACCTTATCTTCTCCTTATCTGTCCCAAAGCATTAACACCTGAAAGATGGAGCTTTACTTCTGGTTTAAGTACCTGTGGAGGATTATTAATGAGGTCCTGCAACTGGGTGGCAGTTGATGTCAGGGAAGGTTCTTCATCTGTTCCCATTTGTTCATACAGCAACTGGACTTTGTTCAGTTCCAGGATGCCTTTGGTTCGTGCCAGATTCTGGAGGTGCTGTCTAAATGCTACAATTCCTGGAGAAGAGTTGAGCAAAACCCTTGTCAGAAAATCAGTTAATTCGTATCTGGTTAGCACAGCCAATGTGAGATAAGCTGAGTAACCTCCAAGTCACAGGGTGGCTTGGTGCTTCTGTGTATGGAATACGTTTACTACTATGTCTAGGTATAATGTGTTGTGACAATAGTTGTAATTACCTTGTGTCAGGGATGTGTCAGAAGCTCTGCGTCCCTCTCGGAAACTGACAGGAGAGCGGTTGTGGGTGTCTCGCTTTTGGGATGCAAGTACTTGCATGGCTGGATTGGCAGGTCTCAGACCTAGGAAAGGTGCTGTCATTCTGGGTGCTTGTTGGTTAGTTAGCATAATTTCTTTCAAGGAAGGGGTGTCCTCCAGGTATTTAATATCTCTCTGAATGGATCCCATGTTATACTCTGAATCAGTACTCCCCAGAGATGAGTTTTCATCCAATGAGTAGACTTTCCCTGTGACAAAAACGAAAAGCCAGAATAAAAGGAAAGTGCAGCAGTAATTTAGCAAAGCAAACGAAGTGCCACAGGCTCAAGCTACTCCTGCCAACAGTGACTGTCTTAGAGGAAACAAAACAAAAAACAAAAGTTTCATAAAGTAATTGTAATTTAACACTTGCAGTACCAGAACGGGGATTTGCTACTGATTTTCACATTATCGCAGCAGTAAGATGCTATGCAGACGACGTTCACTGGCTTGTCTGGAGAGCGTTCGGTGGGGTGTTCCCTCCCCCTCTCCCTGTAGATAATCCTGACATGACTGTAGCCTGAGCTGAAAGGCTTGGTCATCTTGCTGGTTTTGGAATACCTGAGAATCCGGAGGTTTTTGTTTACTCACTGTCCTCCTCTGCCACCACATCTTTAAAGAATAAATGATCTGGGGACACCTAGTTATGTGAAAAAGAACAAGCCAACTTGTCAGACTTTACGACTTGCTATTGAGATTGTATGTGACTGTAGCCAGCTATACGTTTGCTGCTTTGGTTTTATACTGTCTGTACAGCAGGTTTTGGGGTGTTTTGCTGTGGTTTTTTTTTCCTATTTGGCCTTTAGAGTAAATGCAAAGTAACAAAACCAAGAAACTCTGCCTTGTGCTTGTGGCTCTCACAACCTAGTGGTTCTTATCTCGGGCTTATTAGATTGAGTGGTGAGAGCAGGAAATGAGCTTTGAGATGTCCATGCTAACTTCTGTACCTGTGCCTGGCATGAGCACCAGCTGATTGGTAACTTCTGCCAGAGTGTGACGTCGCTTCCCACAGCGAGCTGCTTGGAGGGCTGCAAATGCCTGTGCAGGGTTATCTTCTGACTCTCCTTCTGTCTCTATTCCTTCATCTATAGAAGTTTCCATCATGCTGGTAGGCAGTGATTGACATCCTTTCCTAATCACCACAGGAGGTACAGGATCTAGTAGGCAGCCATTTACCTAAATGGCACAAGGAGAACATGAACAGCTTTCGATTATGTGCACAAACCATCACCCCAAAGTGCAAGAAATCTCTGCCTATCAAGTAGACTGAAAGCAGCCTGTACATTTAAAATACGTGAACCTCCCTATAATCTACTGAGGTAAGTAAGACTTCTTAAGAATTGTACGTGACAAACAAATCCCTCCAGGCAGGATCACCACTGACATCCTCTTAGTACTCAGCTCCCTAAATCTAAATACTCTTATTTCCACAGTACTATGTCTTCCAGAGCTGCTGCGTTTTTTCGTTTGTTTTTGTGGTTGTTTTTTTCTTAAGTTATTAAAAACCTTTGCCAGCTTAGTCACAAACATAAAATATTTATGGAAGGTACAATATTATTGTTTCCCCTTATGACACCTACTGTGCCCATGTGCTCATTTCTCATGCTCAGAGAAGCACTATGAAAAAATAGTCTTGTATTTAATTCTGCAGCATCTTGCAGAGCTGCAGAGACGTGTTCAAGAATAATACAATAAATGCATCCTTTCCAGCAAAAGTTCATTCAATTCATGGTGCTCCTCTGCAAACAAAGGCTGTCTAGAGAGGCTGTGGAATCCTCCTCCTTGGATTCATTCAATTTGATAAAACTCTGAGCAACCTCATCTAACTTTGAAGTCAGACCTGCTTTTAGCAGGTGGTTGGACTAGAGGGCCTTTAGAGGTACCTTTCCAACCTAAAATACTCCTAGGATTTTAATTCTGATTTTATTCTACAGTTCTCAGTTTGTCCTCAATCCTTCTGTACCTTAAATAATTCTTTGCCATATGCAACTATTTGTGTTTTGAGGACCATGGCCTGCATGCAGTACAATTTTGGGGCAGGTATTCTGGTCCGTAATACCTTAGAAGCTCCAATTAGCATCCTGTTGCACATGTCACTTGTACTAAATTTGGTAGGATCAGGTTGGGTAAAATATGGATGAAACAACACATTCATTTAGCATAAAACCTGGCACTGCTACATGTGATTTTATGTAAAACTGTTGATGAACCATTCCTGAATTTTCTTCAAAGTTCTTCAGTATTTTGAAAATTAGTGTGTTTGGAAAAGAAGCTTCACTGCACTAACAGTAGCTGTTAACAAATGGTCTTGCAAGCAGACTATATGGTAGTACTCTAGGAAAGTATTTAATGCAGTATCAAGGAATAGCTGTAAATGTTTGAAGCATCAGTAAAATGATGATGCATGCACAGGAAAATTCTGGATCTGCTGCCTCCATTTTAATTTCATGGATTATACCTTTAAGCTTAATTTCTTGCATACCTTAATTTCCATTTTCCCATTCAAATGCCTTCTACTGATCTGGCAGCAAAAGCACTGGAAAGACTATTAATTGAACTGCTGGAAAGGAAAAAGAGAACCAATACCATGTGGGCAGTTGGCTCTCTGCAGTTTACCATGGCACATAGATCAGAGCTTGGAAGTCTTTAGCAAACATGTTCTATAATACTTAAGATGCTGAATATTCTGAAGTCAACTGTGACTGGACACCTCACTGTAGTCACCCTTTGTTGATTTACTCTGGCCAAACTGCATCATCTATAAAAGCAAAGTGGGATGCAAAATGAAGTTTGAAATGTTAATTTCCAAATGTCTTTGAACTGCTTTCCACTTTCCAGCTGTAAGAGACCACACAAGGAGTTAGTTAAAACAGTGATGAGAACCAGGACCATGCCCTTAGTGTTGGTAACTAACCAGTAAGTGAGCAATAAAATCTTCAAAATGGCAAGCATGAAATCAAACCCCTTGCTGGCACCAGGCAAAGTACAATATGCTGAAATTAAAGTTCTAATGTGATGTGATACAAGAGAGCACAACAAAAATTTCATGAGAGTAATAATATACTTCATAAATGTAATTCTTTTCAACTATTTCCCCTTCCTCACAAAAGCTCCAACTACTGTGTATTTCACTTATTCCTTGCTACCCTGCAGAGTATTGTCACAGACCTCACAGCTGCATGGCAGAATGGATCAGACTGTAGCTCCCTTCAGAGAGTTAAGCTGTAACCATAGATTTGTAAGGCTGTGGAGCGGTCACATCCTATTAGTTGAGTTCAGTTGTCTGTTAACTGTGGAGGTATGGAAAGTCTACACGAAGTCTTCCAGTCTGATCACAGGAAACAAAACCCATCAGATAGAGCTGCAATTTTACATGGTCTCCTGTGAAGATTTTACAGGTATTCTTAGCTACAGAAATGGCCTGAGAACTGCTACAACCTATTTGAGATGCTGCAGTTCTAACAGTTTTCAACAGTCAGAAGGTCCTGCTGCCTATTTATCATTCAACAAAAAATTAACAAAAATGTAACTCTTTTGGCTGGCTTGTTATGACGTTGGCAGAGATATGGAATTTTGAGTGAATGGTATTTTAATTGCTTTAGCTGGTAATGGAAGCTTATGGTTAAAATTCCATTGTACATTCCTGTTTTCATTTGTCTGAATTTTTGGATAAGTAGCTGAGACGGTTACTCTAGATACTCAGCAGTGAACCCTTTGTATTAGAAGCTATATATGAGAAGTCTTCAGGGCTCTTAAAAATATATTTGAGAAGAAGAAGAAGAAGAAACCACCCCACTTTTGTGGGTTGATTCTTCTTTTACAAATGACAGTGGTCATTGTAATACTGGTGATCAAAAATAAGACACAGCTGTTGAAAGTTATATGTCCCTGCTCATGGCGGGGGGGTTGGAACCAGATGATCTTTAAGGTCCCTTCCAACCCTTACCATTCTATGATTCTATGGAAAAAAAATCTGGAATACCTAGAACTCTGATGCTCAGAGAATACATAAATTTAGGGAAACAGGCACAATGTATTTTGACCAGCTAGTACAAGAAATGTACAAATACAGTGTTTAGATACTAGTAGTTTAGATGTAGTTGACTCAGTCCTATCCTGAGAGGTTACCCAGGAATGAAAACTTGCTGGAGACCAGGGTTTTGGGGAAAGCATACGCTTAAGAGTAAGTGCTTGGGAGCAGGTTGAGAGCGTTGGGTCTTTGAGGAAAAGGCTACTGAAAGCAGAGAGAAGCAGCAGAGTTCTGCAGCTCAGCTACCCACAAGTGTCAAGTCACAGGAGGCGTACTGAGGTCAATGAAGTGACATTAGTTTGGATTAGCAAATGCTCGGGCAGGGACTCCACAGTGCTTTGTGGTAGGATGATGAACTCCACCCTGTCAGAACGAACTGATCTTCAATTAATTATTGAAGAGCCACAACTACTACCACTAGCTGTGCTTTTACTAGGCAGTGATTTAAAAGGCAACAGTATTTTTTTAGCCTTAATGATTTTTGACAAAACAGTAGGGTGATTTTAAGCTGTACCTTTGGTGTCTCAACTCGTTCTTCCTCCATAAATGCTGTCTCTCCCTGGCAGTTGGATGAAGGGAATGAAAAGACTTCTGCTCCTGAAGCTGAGGGAAGACCTGGAGACTGCAACAACCTTGCATTTTGCAAATGCGGGTTAACTGAGGGTACCACAGCTTGTGCCTAAAAAAGATTAAGAACTCCAAAACAGGAACATTTTTAAGTAGAAGACAACATACAAACCCACAAATTAAAAATAAACAATACCTAGGCCATTTCCAAAGCAGGAGAAGTATAAGAGTTGATGAATTACATTCTCAGACTTCAGACTTTAAAAAAAGCAGCGCCCTTCCCTTCCTCCCAGCTAGCTACTTATTGAAGCTGAGCACTTACTAGCAGTAAAGACAGTATTTTGGGACCCTTTTGCAGCCTCCAACTTCTGACATGCTAGAATTCCTTTCTATATTCAGCAGAAATCCCCTTATTATTACCATGAGGCATAGCCCTATTTTCAATGACTTTTCTAACATGCACTGATCCCTGTAGGAAAAAAAACATGAGAAAGAATAGAGCAGACTGGATCTGAAATAAGGTGTTTTAACAGAGGGAGCACTGCTGAAGGGAGAGGTGTGCCTCAGGGAAGGCAAGCATGGCACAAATAAGAAAACAGTGGTTTTCACCATTTCTTAACCTTGGTTTCCTGAAGCGTACTATCCACACAACTTGGCTGGCCAAAAGGAAACAAGCAGCCTTATACAGGAGCCTGTGATGCCACCATGTGTGAAAACAAATTATCTTGTTTCACGGGATAACTGCAAGATTGCAGTGGTAATACAGCTATAAAGTACAGGAATTTATTACAATAAGGAACTACCTTCTAGGAGTTTTTTTCTTCTTCCTTGTTCATCTGTCTCCACCTGCTTTTAATAAATCTTGTAATTAATAATTGCTTTTGAATACTGTGTTTTTCCATCATTAGAACTACTATCTAAGAAAATAGCTAGTTTTAATCTTTGTCAGCCATATTGTTCCTGGACCTGTGTTTTCATAGCTGAAGCGATTTGGCTTTCACCAGAATGCAAAACCAAATGGTGTCTTGCTGCCTCAAGCGAAAAAGGAGCAGAATGGTTGTGATTTCTCCTGGAAGTGGAATCTGGGCACTCATTCTATACAGCAGCAATACAGTACCTAGGAGGCTGTGAACTTGAGACCACGATAAATCGGAGTCATCTTAGGCCAAATCTTTCATGTTCCAGTTATGCATTAATAAAAAGCAAAAGCGGTACAATGTCTGTGTATCTTAATGAAACAAAAGAACACGTAAAAAAAATCAGAGAACTATCAGAATAAGACACAGTAAACTGTACATGACTTTTCTTTCTGAAGAAAATTACTAGGGAAGAAGCAGACTGAGTAGCCTTAGAGCCTCTGCTGAATCAGTCAGTATAATTAGAAAGGGTACTAAGTGGACAGCCTTCCGCAATGGAAGGGCTGACACCAGATGTAAGGAGCACCCAGAACGGCTCTTGATAAAACGCACGTGACATTCTTAAGAGTTAAATCAATTAGTCATCACATTGGCTCTATGCACATAGAGGTTTTGTGGCTGTGCTACAAAGTCTCTCATGATCTTGCTGGATCACAGGAGGAAAACGTGGTGCAAATCTTACAAGAAATGACATTATTTAGGAACAAATCTCTGAGTCTTGAGCCATTAAGAGTATCATGACGATGATATTTTTATCGGGTACTTAAGATACCACAATGAATTGGCATCTTAACCTGATAGGTTGATCCTAATATTTTCTTTTGGATACCTCCTAACTATTCTCTGCCATGCTGCATTTCATAGGAAATAGAAAGCGTATCTACAGAACAGCAGGGGAGAAAGTAATTTTAATTTCAACGGGTCCCTTTAGAGTGACTATGTTTATAACACTAAGTAGTGCCTGTATGCTTTTAGGCCCCATGCTCATACAGCTCTCCATAAATTCAAAAGCTTGTTTGTCAGTCACATTAAAGGTACTACAAGTGTTGCACAGTCTCCGGAAATGGTATTTCTCTAACATTTTAACCCATGACTTCCCAGCAAAAGGTTTTAAATTCTCAAAAATGGAAGCGTTCCAATTAGATGCACAAGCACAGTACCTTCTTTTTAACTGGGAAATAATCTGGGAGTTAAGGTTAAACCACGCAGATACCCATTAAAGCCAAAATGATTGTTTGCATTTCGAGCTTCAGAATGTAGTCAACTTCCCTTTGTCACTTAGAACCAGTCCCCTTCAAATGCCTTTTTTTTGGGGGGTGGGGAGGAGGCAGCAGGAACAGTTGTAGGAGGCATGCTAGACAACTGATTTGTCATCGTACAGTTCTGATAGGAAGCAAATCCAAAAAAGTCTTTCCAAAATGATTCTGCAAGTCTACAGACTACAGAAATCCAAAAATAGCAAAGGATTCTAAGTGAATCTATGTAGAAACACTATTTTGAAAGAGAAGAATGTCTTGCACAGCCTTAAGCCCACCTCTGCTAGGAATGAGACCTTACCTTGGCTACTGTCTGCTCAGCAATGGTGCTTGGCCGACGCTGACGAGCATCAAGTCTCTGTTCCACAGGGAAGCTACTCCGATGTGATTTGAGTCTTTCCACTAACAAGTAATAGATAGCAGCAAAGTGGTTATAACTCTTGTTCTGCAGAGACTGAAAAAGAGAAGCACAGAAGTGTGGGTACAGCCAAATACGCCTAATCTTTTATGTTCTACAAGACCGAGAAGAAGAAACAATTGCCATGGGGGGCTGACTGCCCTTCCTCTCTCTCCATTTGACAAGTAATGATTTATCCAGCCCCACCCAGGAAATCTAACAATGTGGAACCTAATATGGCTCCTTTACTTCTGTGCTTAAGAATCAACTTAGCTAACAAACAAATCTCTAGAAACGACCAGCTGTAAGCAGCAGCAACTATCACCATTGTAACAGGCAGCCCTATAGGGCTACCATTTTTTTACATAGTGCATGCTGTGTTTCTGTGTGTCCTCTAGCTTAAAGCAATTGCAACATCAAATTTTTTGAGACATGTGCTTGCTTAAATTTAAGTACATAGTTAATACACTGAAAGAACAGTACCTAGTCCTGGGATATGTGACCAGAATGCATTATTCTTTTCCATGGGTTCTGATTTGGATTCCTGACACAGAGGACTATCCTTTCTCTCACGGTGCTGCCTTTTCATTGACCTGTTTTTCTCTATGGGCAAAGGATGCCTTGGACTGGAAGCTGGGTGTGGCCACCAGTTTGCAGAACACAGGCACCTTATCTCCACTAGGGATGATCTTTAGGAAACTTTCTGGAGTGATGTCTCTGCTCTTCCTGATCAGTCTGCTGGCACAGACTGAGACAGCAGCAGGATAGGGAGGCAGCAGCACAGCATGTTTAAAATGTTTGCCCTTGCTAGGGTCCAACCACGTAAAATGCCACCAGGTTTGGTCCTCTGTCGTGTCCCCCCCCACTAAAATACAGAATGTTGCAAGCAACTTGGGTAATAAATTCTATTCATAAAACCAAACGAGGACACCTTCCCCCTGGGGACAAGTATCTGTTTGACTATTTTACCTCAACAGTTTTCTGTTGGTCTATTCCAAGGCTGTGCATTAGCCGTAAGACCTGCTCATTATACTCTCCAATGGAAGGCTCATTCTCCTCTCCTGGTGCATAACGAACAGGTCTCTGTGCAGGAACTTCTATCAGCATCCACTTGTGCTGCTTAATCTGCGCAATAGTTAACCTTTTGGATGGGTCTAGGACCAACATTCTTCTAATCAGATGTTCACACTCTGTTGGGAAAAAGAAAAATTACCAACCTGCTAAGTGTTACTTGCATATATTCACCTGAGACCTACTAATACAGAACATGACAACAGCAAACTGCCTTACTTTTGTGCTAAATACATTTCCTGAAGGCTAAAATGATCTCTCAAAACAAGATTAAAAGTCACATTAAGAAGGACAAACCCCCAACTTCTTTAAATGCATGGTATGCCTAACAGTGCCATTCCTTCTACACAGCTCCCACATGAGGCTAACAGTAATATTTCGTATCTCTTCGAAGCTGCTTGTGCTGTTGTAAGTACAGTCTTAACATTAACTGATAAAGCTTCAAACAACCTCTGTGAAGTGTGGTGGGGAGTAATTAGCATCGTTCTCTAGCACAGTTTGAAATAGCTTGTCCAGGCTCATAAAACAAGGGATTGGCAAAACTAATATTAACATCTGGATTTTTTTCTTTTAATTCCCACTCAATTTCCAAGTGTTCACAAACACAAAGGTAAAAATAATGTCTCTGTGGCTGTGATTAGTAATCAGTGGGTCTGCAGGTTTTAATACCAGGACCAAAGCACAATCAGTAGCTTTAGGTGCAAGAATATTTCTGAACACACCAAACCATTGCTGCTTTCTGACTACCACATGCTGGACAGCATTAAAACCATCACATTTTTCTTCAGATCTCAGTTGGTTTTTGGAAGATGTGGGCATCGGAGATTATTGTGCAGTTTGTGTATGATAGGAAGTGAATATAAAATCCTTTAAAGGAGCTTATCAATCTGCCATGCATTTCTAGCTGACCATGCTATGCCTATAGTACAGTTGTTACGAGTCAGTCCATTCAGGTAGTTACGACAAATAGTTTAGCGAGAGATTTCTAGCTATTTATTCCTGTTTCCTCGCATACCTATGTCAGCAAAGTCATAGAAACACAATGCAGTTCAGCACCAGCAGCAAAATGTGCCCAGAAAGCTGAAGGGTTGCCATAGTGCCATAACAGCATCGCTCCAAGCAACCCAATGCACTATAGCTACACCGTAGTAGCTATTTTCAGAGGCAGTGCACAGGAGTACATGCCACCAGAAAGAAAAAGGGGAAGACCAGAATGTTTTAAACCACAGAATCCTTAACAGGGCTGAGAAACATATTTCTAATTTCCTTGAAAAAAAAAAAAGCACAGAAAGTAGTAGAGCGAAAAAGGATATCATTCAGGAAGCTTGTTTTGAAGTAATCTGTTTTAGAGACCCTTTAATACAGGGAAGCTGAAGGACACCATCAAATCCTGTGTAAAAATAGTCCCACTTGTACCCAACGGATGCGGCGATTAAGCAAGGGAGAGATCTCTCAGTCGCCTGTGGGAGTGCCAGACACATGACAATGAGAACCTGGAATATGAACTGGTTGTGCATTTTTTTGCTTTTATTTAGCAGATGCTGTCAAAAAACAGGAAACACCCAATCCACAATTACATTTGACAGCGATATTGCTCTCAGTGTATTTTCTTTCCACATTGAAATGTATATGGCCTTGTAGGATGAAAGCTAATGGCTACATAAATGTGCCTCGCCCCCTGCATCCCTGTCTTTCTGTTCATGGTGGCATGAGAGATCCTTCAGCTGCCATTTAGACTCTCTCCCTGCCCACAGGCACAGTCACACTTCCATCTCCACACGCTGTGCAGGGAAAAATGGGTTGGTTTGCCTCGTAGCAGCCTAACTGCAAACACATACAGCTCACCTAAGGCTTATTTGTCTTTCTTTGCAAAACAGATAGTCTGCCATACCATAATCTAGTGTGCAGATGCGCCACCCTTTGTTATATTGTGACAGAGATTATTCTAGAATTTACTCAAGGTTTACCACACCAAGAGTGTAAGAGGACACACTGTTACCTTCTGACATAAAATAAGGGATCCTGAACCTTCCTTCAAGAACTCGTTGCCTCAGTAGGGGAAGTGTTGGTCCATCAAAAGGTAATGCTCCACAGACCAAAACATAAAGAACTACACCCATGCTCTGTAAGAAACAGAATATTAATTTCATTTTTCAAGCTACAAGCAAAGTCTCTGAGGTTGGCTAGCCAAATCCTGTTGCAGAAAAAAAAATTATCTTCCGCAGAAACAGGAAATTTATACAAAAAGGAGTTAGATTTCTGAAGATCCCTAAAATTAAGAACACTCAGCTAATGCAAAATGGCTAGGCTTGCAGTACCTTGTGCTGATAAGCAGGTAAACTGAAGTGTAATGGGTTAGAGACTCTGGCTGCTAGCAGGAAGCTCCACACAGATGACTGAATGATACCTGGAAAGTGAGCCCCAACTTAATGTGAGAATTAGAGATACTTTTTATTAATCTTAATGTTGTTGAAACAAAAACAAGCCTCAAACAGGAGCCACTAAAAGTAACAAACTGTAACCTGTTACATTTACCAATTTGGTTAAGAGGCACACTGGTAACTTCATGAACAGTGAGCTTCAGTGGAACAGCGACTAATAATTCTGCACTGCTGTGTGCAGTGCTGAGCATGAGGGATTATTTAATATGAGCAAAAGCAGACAATCTGGTCAAGAGCTCTCCTCCAGCTGCCAGACTCGTTTCTGAAAGTATGCGAGTCAATTGGCACTGCAAGTGGAAACGGTCTTGCCATATATGACAAAAAAATACAGCACCACACCAGATAAATTATCCACGCTAGACCTTCATGCAAATCAGTTGGCACAGATAGCCACAGCACTGGATTTCTCAAGGGGAAAAAGCAGGCATTCAACATTCACCTTAAAACCTTGTAAGTACACAGAGATTTTAAAATTAAAAACATATTTTCAAAAGTCACTTTCTTTCTTCCTTAACCTGCCAAAAACTGAACTGTGGATTGCTGCATTCCTCCTGCAAGCTTAGCACTTCCAGCAGACCTATTCAGTGATTGGATATTGCAAAGAAATGCAGAATACTTAACTCATCTCAGAAGATAAGTGACCATGATGATGATTTTATCTTAAATATAAACACACGTGCACTTCTCTCTGTGGCCAAGCAGAGTCTGTTAAAAATTTAGGATCTCATATATTTAAAGAATATTGTTCAGAGATTCACTTCTGACATTCAAACAGTGTCAGCACTATGTGAAACAGTAAGCATAGCTGAGGTTACTAAAGGTTCAGAAAGGCAGTAGCCTTTTTTTGAAAAACAAACAAAAAAACCCCCAAAACAACTAGCTAGCTTCATATATATGTATGTATATAGATACATGCATACACACAAATCTATGTATCTAAAATCACAGTTTGTATTTGTTAATGGAATTAGATTAATTTAGATTAGCAGCTGAATGGTGACTTTCCATGAACTGCCCTGTTTATGTAACAGGCTCTGACCAAAAAGTCAGAGCCTGTGTTGTTATGCTACGTGCAATATTATCACCGCAAACCTGATGCCAGAGCAGAGACTGCCAAATTGTACTGTCTTTGGCTGCTTTAGGATATGAATCCATCATTGTAAGTACCAGAATACTAAAATTAAAAAACAAACAAAAACCCCCAAACAAAACGAAATTAGGAATGAAAAGCAGTCTCTGACAATGCATGAAGGGCACACAGAACTTCTTCAGTTCATTTCAGTCCCTTTTCCACTGCGTAAGAATGTGGGTTGCGCGCTCTATCCTCTTCCATTAGAGTAGTACGCATGAAGACACACCAATTCAAAAACATGCAGCTGCCTGCAGTAGAAATGTGTGGCACAAATGTGCTTGTTTCCAGCTCAAAGAGCAACGCAGTCATCATCTATCCTGCGTTTCAGTGGCTCAGAATCAATTTAACCTCATCAAGGACTTACAGCCTTACAAGTTCAGTTCCCACTTAACACAGAAGATACTAAATGCACTGAAAAAAGCAAAGTTCATGCATTTAGTCAGGTGAGCTTTTGGTGGAGCTACAGTTTTTTGTCTAACATACACCTACAGTGTACATTTAATAGCCACCTGGATAGCCAACTTCAATTCCATTCAACGTTAAGAGGCATTTTATGACACTCAAGAAATAAAGCTGAAGAGGAACTGCTTGTCTGCAGCTTGAGAAAAATCAAAGATAATTCCTTTGTTCTGGCTCCTAAAAGGTGACTTGCATCCAGTTAAAAAAAGAATAATGTTACCCATATATCCAGCTGGGGTCCCTCGTATTGCTGTCCTTCAAAGACTTCTGGGGCTGCATATGGTGGGCTTCCACACCATGTCGTCAGAGGCTCACCGCTTTTATAGAAATTTCCAAATCCAAAATCTGATGAGAAATTAAGGGGAAAGTTACTCCAAACTCCAGTTGTATGACGAAGAAGAATTATATGCATGGACTAGGCCTGAAAGCTCACTTTCATTCATGAAAGGCTCTATCAGAAATCCTTTTATTAGTACTCCCCCTGAAAATACTTATTGGAATGCTGAATGTCCTATACTGCTATTTTCACAACTACATCATTATTAAAACACTCTGCAAAACTTCACAACCTGTACAAGTTTTGAGTAAACTTCTACAAGTTTGCTAAATCCATGTTTATAAACAGCTGTCATTAAAATTCAACAAACTGACAATCATGTATACAAATGAGCTTATTTATTTGCCAAAAGTTACCTGAGATTCAGTACTGGATCTGAGATTGCCTGAGTTTTCTTTAGGTGCTCTCTGGCCTTGGATACTCAACAAATTTTGACAACAAAAGCATCAACTTTGGAGATGGGAGGAAGGAACTTTGCCAAAAGCAACAAGCACGGGAAAACACAAAGCTTTTTGCTAGGAAGGAAACTCTGCTACTGGGATTGTCTACAGTCCTTTCAATCTACAACTGAAATTTACCATTCCACAACTAAGCAGTTCTTTTAAATGTTCCTTTTTATAGCTTAATATGGGACCAGACACGGGTCCCATGGGACTTCAGTATTAGTCACCATTTATAATAATCCAGTAGTGAAAAGCAGAATGACAGCCACTATTGCCTACAGACAGGAAGTCAGATAGAGTCTAATGCAATTGTTTTTTTAGCTTCCCCTGTTGCTGCTCTCCCGGGTTGCATTTTTTTTTTTTAACTAAAACAATATAGCAAACAAGATTAATATTAAGGAAGCTGACTTAATGACTGAACTGAAACTGATTACTTTAAAAATGCAGAATTTCACATGGCTGTTACCAGTCCCTGGTGCTCCAATGTGTAGCTCTCTTCCCTTCCACTCCACTCTTACCAGTGTCTTTGGACACTGTCTTCACAGCCCAGATCCTCCAGTTCCTCTTATATCCTGCCATCACCCTCGCTCCCTTTGCTTAGTTCATATATCATTTGCTTTAGTGTTCTTTACTCTTGTTATCATAATAGTCTCTCCTACACCCACTGCAGATACCCATTCTGTATACACTCCTTCCATAACACTCCTCAGTAATAATACACAAGGCTCTTCTTCACCAGGTTTTTAATGAAAGCCATGGGAGCACAGTGCTTGGAGACACCTGTTTGCACCACGAATCAAAATACCTGCTCCACTGTAGTCCAGTGGAGTTTTCTCATGGAATTCAATGAAGCCAACATTTCTCCCTGTTGCTCCTAGCATTACCACTCTGTACAGCTTGGTCCTCTATTCCGCTTGCATTGCAGGCCACCCTGTATGTTCTCTGTGACAACAAATACTGTTAATACTAAAGCAAAGAAGGAGAAGTTCTCAGGGAGAGAGATTTGATAACAGGGACAAATATTCTTTGGAGTTAAGGCTTTCAGGCAAACTGGCTTCAATTCACTAACTGGTCAGTTGTGTCTCCGAAGGAAATACAGAATGGAGCAGTGGCAAGTGACATGCAAAGACTGTCAAGCAAAATTGTTGATGTTGGTCACTGGTCTGCTCCTGCGTGAACAACTGTTCCCTGCCACTTCCTCCATGTTGGAGCAAACTATGCGGTAGAAGGTTACAGAAGGTGTTTCTTTTCTTAATGTGATAATGCTTTTACCCTTGTAGCTAACCGGGCCCCTGCAGAGTACTACTGCATGCTGATGTGACTTGAGGAATCCTGTGAAAGTCAACAGTGTTGATGAACAGTAATCAGGTTGTTGATTTAGTACTATCAAGCGCTGAATACCTCAGAGATATGCTAATACAATGTGGCGCTGACCAGCAAATAGCAAAACTGATAAATACTGTGGTTAGCAGACACAGTAAACGCACTGCTAGTACCACTTCATTTACTTCTATTTGTATAGTTTGTGTTACTCAGAGGAAAAAGCCTGGCTCTCTCATCATACATCATCAGCTACAAAACCACGAGAGAACCCTCAGAATCAAAGCAATACAGAGATATTAAACCAAAACTTACCAGGCTTAGATAACATTAAGCTGGAGTTGTTTCAGAGAAGCAGTATGGAAATTGAATCAGACTACTTCTACTGTGCTTAACAGTAAAGGTATTTAGTTGCTTTCCTAACAGAAGGACACAAGAGTTCCAGCAGTTCTTTTAACAGAACCCTTCCTGAAACATACACAAAAGAATGGACATAGGTGGAAGAAGCAGTTTTGGGGACACCAGAACTGAAGGGACTTTTAGAGCATTTATTTCTTCTGTCTCCTAAGGTTTTCCTTAGCATGTAAGAACATATAGAATTGTAGAATAGTCTGGGTTGGAAGCGACCTTTAAAGGCCATCTAGTCCAACCCCCCTGCAATGAGCAGGGACATCTTCAATCAGTCAGGTTGCTCAGAGCCCCGTCCACCTTGGCCTTGAATGTTTCCAGGGATGAGGCATTGACCACCTCTCTGGGCAGCCTGAGCCAGGGTTTAACCGCCCTCATTGTAAAAATATTTCTTCCTTATATCTAGTCTAAATCTACTTTATTTTAGTTTAAAACCATTATGTCCTGTTGCATCAGGCCCTGCTAAAAAATTTGTCCCCATCTTTCTTATAAGCCCCCTTTAAGTACTGACAGGCCACAATAAGGTCTCCCCAGAGCCTTCTCTTCTCCAGGCTGAACAGCCCCAACTCAGCCTTTTCTCATAGGAGAGGTGTTCCAGCCCTCTGATAATTTTTGTGGCTCCTTCTGC
>Ga0065711_1031892_pt1 | contig 28489 bp, 15 predicted proteins | sample Hoacrofraction12_FD_59098 | JGI IMG/M metagenome (GOLD analysis project Ga0065711, IMG submission 59098) | Hoatzin crop microbial communities from Cojedes, Venezuela - Epithelial fraction 12 v2 (version 2) | ecosystem: Host-associated > Birds > Digestive system > Esophagus > Crop | place... | reverse complement strand
AAAAGTTTGGTGCTTTCAGGAAAAAAAAAAAAAAAAAAAGGAATTATCCTGTACCAGTCTTCTAAATCAAAAGTGCACATTCGAACTTTACATTGAACTTTCCTTCTTGACTCCAGCCACAGGCTACACTGCTGAATTCAACTTTCCAACTTTGTTTATTGTATAACATGAGAGAGCAACTCAGAAATATACACAGGGAAATCTGAAACTTTACAAAAAACATATGAAAGACTTTTTTGAGAGCAATCTGTAACCATGTCATTTATTTTCTGAAAGAAAGCATACTCAGGCTATGAACTGACCTTTCAGTTAACTGGTGGGTCCATAAGTTCGTATTACCACAGACATATGGAATTAAATAACAATCTCTGATCCAGTTAAAATTAATTTCAGCACGCAAATATGCATTTTTTTCCATACTGTTAGTAAACTACAGCGTGCTGTCCGACAAATCATTTTGAAAGAGACATCTGGAAAGAGGGTCAAACTAAAGGAATCAGCAAAATATACCAAAACTTGTGAAAGAAAAGGCTGAGGGGTAGCTTTGGAAACTTAGTTTATCTCTGACCTTCTGAGTTTCTCACTGCTCATTTCAGCATTCTAGTAAATTAAACGAAATAAACACATGAGGATAATTGCTACACCCAGTATTAAAAACACAACAAAAAACCTAAGGAGAATATGCCAGAGAAAACCTGCAGATGTGTGTCTATTGTACCTTCTGCAAACGGGAGATGTTTGACATGAGAAATAATTTCAGAGTTGGTTGCTGGAGTAGAAGTCTGAGCACTGTCTCCTTTCAACAAGACAGCTGGCATCCTGCCCTTCAGAAAGTTAAGCTGTACTTCTTAGCAATTAGCAGCTCCATGTTCCCCCCTCTGTCACTTCAATGGGGCAATTCACACGTGAAGGAAGTGTTTAAGTGACTTGATGAAGACAAGACTTTACATGAGGAGAGCCATCACACTACAAGCCCATCTAACCTGACAGCCTGCTCACAACAAAGGTCGGTAACTAATGCCAAGTGAAGAACACAAAAGCAGGGAATGCAAATAACTACATATCACCAGCTTTACCTACTGAGAAATGCAGAGATCAGAAAAAGACAGATACTTCTTCCTACACTGATCCAAAGCCAGCCAGATGCTCTGCTATCTAACACCTAAACACCTCCTCCACCAACATGTCACACATGATGCAGTCTCCATAGTCTGGACTCTTCTACAGTTTTTCAGCCTCCTTCCCACCATAGCAGTGGCGAAAAATCCCAAAGCAATGACAGCTCCTGAATTTTAAAACAAACCTTCCAAACCTTCTGCTCAGCAACCACATCAGAAATTGCAGACCTCCTAGAAATGAAGGTGCTCTGCACGGCTTGTGCAGAGTGAGAGAACAACAGCATTGGCTTGTTGGTATGTGAACAACTATACGAAAATTGAGGCCCAGCATGTTCTTTGGAGACCTACATTACCTGGCAAAGTTTCTCCAGTTTCTGCATGTATAGAGCTAACTTTCAGAGCAACAATTACCACTTCAGCAACCAGAAATGAACTTAAACCCATGAGGTTTTTATCCAGCTAAATGTGAACAATAACAATCAAGACTGTAACATCCATGTTATTTATTTCAGTACAAACATCCATTTAAGATTTATTCTGCGTTTTACATTGCCTCCATGATTTTAGTGTACTGCAGAGCAGTGTTCTGACAACTTAAACATATCCTTGAAAATATCAGGGGGAAGCTCTGATAGCCGGATAAACAGGTTTGGGTACTTTGGAGGCCAATAACAATTGTTACACCGATGAAAAGCGGGATCAATCTGTACTGAGTACTTCATATGGATGCAGCACAACCTTCCTCGGTGTGCTGTCATATCAATCTCCTCTCACAGGTTCAAATAAAAAGAAAATGGGGACCAATTCCTAGGGCTTCAGATTCCTTGGAATGGGCTTCACAGGAGATCACATCACAGGGTGTCACAGGTGCTCAGCCCAGCCACTAGAAAAAGTAAGAGAGACAACATTCCCTTGTACCTTGGGGTTTAAGATGCATCATGCTTTGGGTATAAATGACTAGCTCCCTTCTTCCAGTAAGGCATGGTTGGAAGAGAAAAATTATTATTTCAGATATCTGTTTCCAAATTCCATTCATATTGAAAACCTTTGTGGATCTAATCCCAAATGGCATGTCCAAGGTCATGGTGGAATTCTGTAAAGGCCACCCAAGTCTGAGATGGTTAGCATAACAGCCTCTGTCTGTCTCTCTCACTGATTTTGAGCATGTGAGGAAACAAGTTTCGAAAAGATCCAGGCAGATGGAAGTCTCCGAACTCTCAGTTCTGGCTCCACAGCACGTACATTTCCCCAATGACAATGGACATGCATTCTATCTGGATGGCTCTGATAAAAGTGAGGCACAGTGAGAGATGTTGAAAAGCAAATGGTACCTCTGAAGTCTTGGCAATAGCAACACCCCATTAAAATTAGGAGGGGTAAATTATGTGTCTCCAAGCAAATCTGTAAGACAGGTTTGCTCTGCAACAGAGACACCTAAAATGTGTAATGCCTGAGGTACTTTGCTGCCATGCTCTGTGGTAGATTCTGAGCAGATTTTGTAGATAAAGAGCACAGAAAGCACACAACATTGTTACATCCTCTTCCACCTTGGTCCTTGACAATGCTTTTCATAATGACTCCAGTGCTGTACACCCTGAAACTTTAAACATTCTTACTACAGCAACAGTTCCCCCAGGGTAGATACAAAAAAGGTTATGTTAGTAAACGCTTAATTCGTAGCCCACATTGTCACTGTCCACTTACAAGGTTGAGAGTATCACGCTAAAGGTGGATGAAATCAGACTTATCAGCATAGAACTGAGTCAAAGCTCTCTCCTAAATCATTTAGAGATCCAGAAATTCTGCATGTGGCACCTAGACAGAACCAGTAATTGAGGAATTTTCGAGGAAATGGAGAAGTGCATAAACTGTGAAGACAGACTGCCCGAGGCGAGTGATTAGCACAGAGCAGCTTTTATGCCACTTTTCCCTAGAGCTGTGTCTGTCAGCATGGTCTCACCTGCTCCTTTCCACAGCAGCTGCAGATGCTTTCGCAGGCTCTCCTGCAGAGTCAAAGCATGAAAAGGCTAGAGGAGCCACCCGGAGCAGCTGCAGATGCTAACGGCATAAGCAAGCAGGCAGACCTGCCTTCAAAAAATTACCAGCACCAGTTAAGTAGTATCTGTGTCTTCCCGCACCAAACTGATCCAGTATGAAGCAATCCTCTGTAACAGCCTTCTGAAAGCTATTTTTGCTCTAACAGCAAGACTGGGAAGGGATTCCTTGTTCCACAGGTGGCCTCTCAGCCCTGGGGTCTGCCTGGTGGTTCTTCGCCAAAGCTTTGCAGAGCCCAGGTATGTCACAGCAATGCCCTCAAGCCCTGGAAACCACACAGACACGACACAGGCACTGACACTCTGTTTGTCTAACCTAAAACTGAATTACCACATGTATTTTCTTAGTAGAAGGAAAGATCCAATAGCTAATCCATCGCAGCTATGAAAGTGACCATGTACATGACAGCAAGCTACTGATCTGCTTCCACAGGATCCTTCTGAGACCAGCGGCTATCCAGAAACAGCTATCAAAAGTCTATCTAGCACACAGATGGCAAGGGACAAGGCAACTGAGAGGAGCACTTATCTGTCTCTGTCTTGCACATCTTATTCTTATAACCTCAAGACAAGTCCAGTCAGAAGGAATTTTACCACAGCACTGATCTAATAAGAGCAACAACAATGCAAAATTACCAGACTTCTCTTACTGACTTATGAATAACTAATAGCTTTCTGGGAGAAAGGGTAGTTCAAATCCCAGATTTGCTCAGCAAAGATGATGTGGACAGGATGCCTTTTGGTCACAGGGATGACATCTAACTTAACCGTTAAGCAAAAGGTCTGGAATGAACAGCTCTTCTCAGATCGTAGTGTTCATTCTTCTACCACTTGAGGCTTTGCTTACTTCCTGCTGAGGCACTCAAAATCCCTTATCAACATTAACAAATTGAGCCTCTCAACAAGCTACCTGAGCTACGTACTATCTCCACTATAACAACAGGAACACATCAGAGAGACAAATAAAGGGTGACAATTTCAAACACAGGTTTCCAAAGTTTAATACATATTTTCATATTAAGACAGCTATTGAGGCATTCTTCATTTCCATCAAATGTAAGAGGAAATAGAGGTGCTGGCATTCCTCTTAAAGCAAAGTCTGCACTGCAATTCTACTGCACCACATGAGCTGCTTTTCCCACGCTCCTACTCATAAACCTGCTGTAACTCCAGTACCAGTACTCCACAGCATGCTTAGGAAGAACTGAGCCCAGTACAGCCACTGGTAGACAGGGCAGAGGCATTGCAGGCCCCAGCCCCACCCGAATGTCCAGGCTGCATACATGGGAGCATGGTCCACAGCACCCTCAGATAGCACCTAGGAGCTGAAACCTGGGGCATCACTGCGCAACAAAACAAGAAGTCCAGCCGTGCACTTGTGTACCTTTGGGGGCTGCCAGCACTGTCAGAGTCTCAGCCTGAGGCACATAGCCAGTAAGCAGGACTTCACATGTGACTTCCAGTTCTATATATTAACTCTCACACAGCTCTCTTCAGCAAGCAGCAGAGGATATCCATTTCCGACTGCATCTGGTTCAGCGACACAGAAAAATGCAGTTTCCTGAGCAGCACTCCAAGCTTTTTGGGGCCTCTCCCATTAATTCCATTAGCACAATGTCCATTCATGGCAACACATGTTGGATTGACAGGAAAGGCACAGGTCCGCATAGAAGAACGTGTATCTTTGCTAAGCTCAAATTCTGTCTCTAGTATGAGATTCAAGGACATTTTCTTGACTATCACATATTCTAGGAATGGCTGTGTTCCCAAATTGATACTGTTAGTACAAAGACAACCTTGTCTGTTATGAAACGGATATAAAACCATGCCCAATTGCTGCTCTCCAAATGCAATTTAGACCCTCTACTTTTGCAAGTACAGGTCAATTTTCAATATTAAAGCAGTGAAAATTGTGGCATTTTTCCTTCTTTCTTTCCTTGTTTCCCTAGCAAGGAGGTATTTTCTCAGCCATTGGCTTCCACTACCAAATAACACAGCCTCTACACTGGACACAGTGTAAGCACTTGAGAAGATTCTGCTGCTACACAACGAAAGGTTCAATCACCAAGAGCACAGATGTGGTATCAAAGGAGAGCCTTTCACATTTCTCCTTCAGTTCACAAAAGAACGTGCTTCAACAGCGTCTCTCGAGCACCCACACATATTGCAGAGAGCACTATTATTTCACAGGCATTTCTCAGAAACTCCAGCAATTCGGCTTCTAAAGAGAGTGGTAAAGGTTCATGTGACAATGAGGCTGACAAAGCCAAGGAAGTTAAACACACATTTGTAAGGTCACCATTCACACTGCTTTGACAGTTTAGGATAGGGAAGAAGAAATGAAAAAGATGCTGGTGACCAAGAGTAAGAATTGGAACTACAGTCTGATGGAGAAAAAGACATGATGAAGAACAGCGAGCAGCATTTACCAAAAGTGAAGAAAAACATGGTGGCAAAAACCCTGCATCAAAGTCTATTTTCCAATAAAGCACATAGGCCTTAAAACCAAAAGCTTCATCGATCTGGCACCATTCAAAACATGGAAAATTCCATTACTTCCTCTTCACGGAAGAGGTAGTGGCAACTGTCACCTTTCAGGGAAAAAAAAAAACCAAGGGAAAAAAACCTATAAATTGCAGATTTGAAACAAGCATCTTCATTCACCACCTCCTTTCAATTTTTTTAAAAGGTTTTCCATCTGGCATGAAAATTTTAAGTTGAGACAACATTATCTTGGGAAAAACTGGGGAGTATGTGTGGGCAATACAAACAGAGGCTTTAATGGAAAAAACTAGTCATTGCATTAACAACTGACTGACTACTATCCGTAGGTAACAAACTAACATGATGGTACTTTCCTTTGCTTTTCTTCGTTTTTAAATAAAGGATACCGCCTCATTGCCTGTTGACTACTTTTCTCTTATATGTAAAAAGGGAACAAGGAAAAACTATGTCAGGACAAACCACGTTTCAAAGGCTAAATTAAAAAATGTAATAAATTTGTGCAATTAGCCTATTTACTGAATTGTGAGGCTTGTGAATCTTCTTTTCTTAGTTTTTGTCCTTTTAATTCTTGCAAATATAAAAAGGCAGTATTCTGTCCTTTATATCTAAGATGCTCGGACAATTCAGTACACTACCTGGTCTGACAGGTATGGTAACCCAGAAAAATAACTTTATGCTTTTCAACAGCTAGAGGGAAGACAAATGCAACCAAAAACATCCCCACGAAGCATAGTTTATTAGAATCACCAGTTACATGAAGAACCAGAATAACAGACTAGCCTGACAAGAAACCCCTCTCAACAATAGAATCACTAGATAATTATGATTCCATGTGAAGAAATATAACTGAAAAGAAATTAAAACTGGAAGGGATTTTAACCAAATGCACCATGTATCTAGACTATGAGATGTGTTTTTAGTGCATTAATACACCTGAGCTCATACAGCCTCAGCAAAACTCTGCTCACAATTACTTCGAGATATTCCAGGAACACATAACTTGACTGCAACACATGACATGAATATAAAAACTAGTCAGAATTTGACATGAATTCAAAGACAAAAAAAGAGGTTGTTTTAAAAGAGGTTGTTTGTGAACAACTGTATCACTGCTGAAGTGTTAAATCATGCAGCACGGCTCAGAGTTTGCCAGTTTGAAAGGCTTTACTGTGCAAGTCAGCCAATCATTGCAAATGCCCACTGTGAAAACAAAACAAAAAAATCAAAGTTCAGCATCTGCTTGTTCTTCAAGTTTGTGGTAGTTACCGAAAAATGACAGAAACCTGAAGTTTTCTTCTCTGGCTAGTCTGACATGATGGCTTTCTTAATTCTGAAACTTTCTCTTTGCAATTAGAGTTAATGCTTGTATCTCACCATCCAGACACAAATGCCTTTCTCACCTACACCTCAGGCCTATTTAAGTAGTCCACAGTTAAAGTTTGCAAGATCTTATCCACTGATGTCTGTGATCATGTTTACCTCCAGCAGACTCTAGATCAGGCATTAGAAGTGAAAAGTCTGACATTAGCTGGGATTCATTTTAGGCCATTTGATCATCCTTTCTACATGTTGATGAGACATGGATCATGTGTGGGAACCAGCTGCATCTTACTTGGTAAATCAAGACTCTCACTATGCACGCCTAAAATAGCTGCATTAGTATTTTCTAATCTTGCAGGGCTCGAAAAACACCAGACAAATGGAAGTCATCCTTCACAGAGATAAATCAGATCTCCAGCCTCCGTACTAGTATCCCCTTCCTCATGTGCTCAAATCCCCTTTTTATTTGTCCCATTGCTCTTCTTTTCCCACGTGTCTCACACTTCACTAAATTGTCAATAAACATATATCAAACTCTTGCATAGCATTCATTTCAAAAGAAGAGCAAGCCAGGTGTCTGCTCCCAAGTGCGTATCAAGGTGTAGGGGCCAAAGGCTGTGAACTTCACCTGGAGCCCCTTATCTATGACAGAGAAAGACAACATGAGTCACAGCCTTCCCCTTAACACTCCCTAACAGCTGGCTTCAACTAATCATCAAGGTCACTATTGGTATTCCCTTTTGGCATGTCCAATCATTCTCAATTCAGTTTAGAGACAATTTAAAACTCTTACCTCAGCATTACACAGGTCTCTTTCCAGAGATGGATGCCTAAATTTCAGGCATTACTGAGCATTACACTGCCCAAGTTTCTCTACAGATCTGCTTCTAAGGTGGGGGAGACAGTCCAGGACATACATTTTGGGATTAAAAGGAAAAGGCATCAAAGAGGAGATACTTCAGCACCTGTGGGTTTCTTTTGTGGATGTATTATCTCCATCTCCTTGAGCATCAATACAGAATGCAATCATTCTTCAGCACAGTATGAAACAGAATCATTATAGATCGCAGCTTAATGAACCCATAAATTTCATTTTGTTCAGAAACAGCATCCAGGAAAATTAATAGCATTACCTCCTGAACTAGAGTGGTACTGCCTTTAACACGGTCTCCATACCAGCTCATTTCCACACCATCAGGGGAACAATGATTTTCCCCTCCTCCTGCTGTTTATGTGTCTTCTTTTGAGCAACTTCAACAGAATTGAAAGTTTACTCTATTTTCCTTTTTCCCCACCATGCAACAAAAAATTATTTCTGAACAAAACCATACTGTATTTTTAATTAGTCACAAAATTAGCATTTAGATAGCACCGTTCACCCAAGAGTTCTGTGGCACTTTGAAATTTCAATTTAAATCAAGTACTTGTTTACTTCTTCATGCTTTGAGGAATTACAGATGATTATTATTACCATCCTCACTTTATCAGGGAAACTATTAAAGAAACTGAGGCATGCAGTAGCTAAAGACCAGATTCTGCTGAAATTTTCATGAAGATCTGGAACAGTGCTGCTAAAGTGAATGAAGTGACACTTACCCACAACTAGACTAATACATGGCACACAGCAGAGACCTAATTATTCCAAAACGCTCCAAGTACTGCTGTGGTGGAAGGAAAAAAAAAGTAAAATCTGTATTCTGACTCACAAACCTCTTCTCCATTCACCTGCACATCATAAAGAATCAAATCATATTTTTAGCAAGAACAGCCAGTGAGAGGTCAGGAAGAGATTAAATAGCTATACTAAGGTCATACAGGATATTTGCGACAGAATGTCTCTGAGCCCAGATCTCCCAATCTCAAGGATATCACTCTAGTCACTTGCACAACTTTAAACACCACTAACCATAAACACAACATAAAACTTAAGAAAATGTACTGCATTTCCAGAAGTAGCTGAGCATCTTGAAGCATCCTCACCAAAGAACACCAAGATGATTCTGCAAAAGCATGATGAGAAAGGGAGGCGTGTCAGACACCACCACTGAGCTCCTTAACTCACTTTCCTCTGCTAACTCGATCAACTGTGCATCACACTGATGGAAGTGTGAAGTTAAGCTGAGATCTTTCAGCTCTTCAGATACCCTCTGATCAAAGAACTTAAAATAACACAATTTTTACCTCTCCCTCACAATTATTGCCTTTATTATGCATTTTTACAAAATTTTTCTCTTTCAGAGAAAGCTCTATTAAACATTCATTCTGGTTATTTCCTACTGGAGTTATGTGGGAAAAGTTATTTTCATCATGCTGCTCTCTTAAAACAGATAATAAATTTGCCTGCAACATTTGTATATACAGTAAAGCATCAATAAAGCACAACAAAATCTTTTATTTCTTTTGAGGATTTCACAGAAACAAAGATGACCAATACCTCTGAGGATCAAGACCTGAAAAAAATCTTAAGTCTTTGTCTTACATTCTCTGCTTAAGGACTTGGGTCCAAATCAAGATGCAAAACAGAGGGAAATTTGTGGTATAGTACAGAATGAAGAGTACCCTAGGGATGAAGAGGGAGAAGAAAAAGGTCATGGAATTTTACTGTTGGGTTAGCCAAAGAATAACAAACAAAATGGCTGCTCCACGCTATAAAATACACTGAGGCTTACTTTAGGGTTTAGCGATGCAGTAAAGCACTTCCTCTGGCTTCCCCTCTCAGACATATAGTATGTTAACCATAAAAATTCTGGAGTTTTTCCTTCAGCACTGAAGATGAATATTGTCTTCTTGACAAGTGTGTTCTTCTCCTCTTTGCAGTCATAATTTTCTCCCTCTCTTAATGAAAATCCTTCAGACATTTTCCGACACTTATTTCTAATGAATGGTACTTAAGTGCACCCACCAGTTTTCCCTGCTTCGGTCTATCTGGCTTGATCACTTGCAGTGCCTATTTCTGTGAATTGTTACAAAACCTGTGAATGTTGGAGCCATTCATCACTCAACGTTATGGCCACCAGATACGACAAAACATAGAACAAGCACGGACTTACGCAGTTCTTCCCGGTGCCTCTCTGTCTGTGCAAAAAACTGACGAAGCTCCTCCGTGATCTCCATATTACTCAAGTCGTATTCTATCTCCCCTTCAGACTCAGATTCCTCCTCCATTTCGGAGTCCGTGTCAGCATCCTCCCTCCCTTGGTGGGCATCTGTGTATTGCTGAGCTCCCCCATGGTACTGAGCTCTGCCACGTGGGTTATAGCTGGAAGAATAGTTGTGGGTATGTGGGAGATCATTCCCATCCCAATCTGAGTAGCGGCTACTTGGAGAGGCTCCCAAAGGATGCCATGGTAGGTGATAAAAGGACTCCATGGCTTTCCTGTAGGCTTTCTGGTGTCTCCGCATCCAGCGCATGGCTAAGTCATAGTGCTTCCAGTATCTTGCGTACACTTGGTGAGAATACCACGGCTTTGTGCCTTCCTGTACCAAAAAAAGCAAGGGGAAAGAACACCAACAAAAACAAAAAATTAAAAAAAACCCCAAAAGAGTAATGGAGGGCGAGAAACACTGTAAACAGAAGCGCAAAGTCTGCCTTTTAATCATTACTCATCCTTTTCCTATGATAAACCACATATAGCTCAAAGAGGGCAAGTATTAACACAGTGCAAGTGCATTACACTTCATTACTCCGACAAGAGATTGTTTTTGCATCAACACAACTACCAATGAAGAACTAGCAGTAGAGAAGTTGTAGTGTCCACAAAAAATTTTCAAAGTGTTCATGCTACTACAATGGGAATCAGTTCTTTTTAGGGAATATGCGGTGTGGGTATGTTCCACATTTCCTTAGCCGCTCACGTGAGCTGTAAGAACTGAATCACTCCAAGGTGTATGTATTACAACCTACACCTGATTTCCAAATCCGCAGACAGAAAACACTCGTGAGATTAAAATTCCTCCATATTTAACAAAGGCATTCATTTCATCCAGTAACACATTTCCTCCATCTGCCTGCCAAAATAAGTTTCTCGGAAAAGGTCAAATAGCAATTCAGCCAAGTTCATATATCCATCATAGCCTTGATCAAATATTTAGCCAAGTGCAAGCTGCCAGTAAATCTCCCTTCAGTACTCATCAGCAATCAACATATGAAAAGGGGTAATAAAGCAGCACTGATAAAATACATGGAAAAATAGTTCTACAGAATGAAACATACTGTAACACATCTTCTCCTGTCTTCCAGCTAATCTTAGTTTTTCTGAAAAAACACAGTTTCACGCTGTTCAGATTTCACCAGCAACTGCAAAGCCCTACAGTCCCTCTAGCCTTAAGCCCCCTTCCTACAGGCCATTTCATCTCTCATGCTACTCTCAAGAGAGGGGATAACAGAGGATCTTAAAAGAAGTCCATAAAGTAAACTAGAGCCTAGGACAACTAAATTAAATAGCATTTTTTTTTTCTTTCCTCCACTTCTTAATTTCCATAGAAAATCTTTTATCTGGGCCAAAACAGAAAGCCTGTACTTTAAATTGGAAGAATTTTAATTAAGCCAGGTTTTTGCAAACACTCAAAACTATGGCAAGATTAGCTGAAGTTTTCAGACATTAATGTGTCATTTGAAGTCCTTTATTAGTTTTTTTTTTTTAAAAAGGGCATTCAAGACAAAAATCTTTCTTTAAGCGTCTTTTCTTGATCTGCACTGGCACCATTCCGTAGCCTTAAAAGAATGATCCTTTGGAAAAAAAATCCCGAAACAAAACAAAGAAACCAAACCTAAGAAATACTCTCCATTTAATGCTAACAATATCAAGTGAGGTTAATTTCATTTACTTACATTTGTTTTCACTTTCTTGTTCTCAGGCAATAATGCAAATGCTAGAGCATTCAGAATAATAAGTGTAACCCTCGTGTTTCCCTTCCTTCTGCAAAATTGAACCCATTACCCATAAGAAATGTATAAATGCTATCTCTCTTTAAGGTCATTGGTAAGTGCTCTCAGAAACAAAATACCTGTGGCTAACGGAGTCCATAAAGAAAACCCACTACAATGAACTTTATTCCTTAAGAATTTCTGATCAAAAATTGCACCATATTTGTGAAGGGCTGTGGGGCTCAGCCACGCGAGTCCCAGACTATCTTCCCTGAAAAGCAACAATTTGTGGAAATGAAACTTCATTCTGATTCTCCTCTTGGTCTAACATTGCGCTACTACAAGATCATGCATTTCAGAAGATTTATTCCTAATACGAGTGGGCGCAAGGAAAGCGTCTGCTTTCCATATGGAATTTCTTCATTCTTAATCATCCAACCACCTAAAAGCCAGGATGAACAGTTTTTTATTTACTGTTCTTCCTTTGCTTAAGAATGTTACACCGACTCCTCATCCTCCAGCAGTCAGATGAGAATGTCCTGCTGTCCAATCCGATACATTCACACATTACTTTTAGAACATTTTGTCTATTTTTTCCACTACTTAAAAATCCAGTTTTGAAACACAGTAAAGCATGACAAAAGCAGGCATCTCCTACATTCTATGTATTTCCAAAGAAGACAATGTATTCTTTAAAACTCAAAAATTATCTCCAGTTCTTCTAAAATGTTTCTAAAAAGGGCCTCAATGACTTTACTGAAAGCTCTGGAATCCAGCTGGCTGATCTGCCTAGCTGACTAGCTCCAGTTGTTCATTTAGGGGAAAAGAAGACAAAAAGCCAGTTCATGTAGACTGAACTGCGATGCTGGTGCCTGTCCAACTACTTTTTGTGGCTTTTTTTTTTTTTCGAAAGTGACCCTTGAAAACCCCTTTTACATTTGAATTTTAAAAATACATCTGTTAAAAGAGAAACTACAGAAATGTTTTACATTGGGATGGAAAAGAGAAAGGAACACTCTAAAGTGTTCTATGCCTGTGCTTTTTCAGCTGCGGAATAAATGGAAATAAGAGATTTCCTCAAGGAAACAAAAGCTATAAATCTAAGGCAAATGATCAGAGTCCTCTGTTATTTTCCTGTTTTGTCTCTGGAGTCTTCCCAGGAGCAGACAGATCTCTCGCTGTCGCAACACAAATTCTATTTTCAAAGCAATTTAGCTACTTTCACATCTAATTTTTACATGTCTGCACTGACAGTTCAATAAAAGTGTTTATACTTATCTTGTATATAAAATGTGACGAAGTTATCACACAGAGACCCGTAAGACCACTTACCATCTCTTGTGGAGTTTGTTCTGCTGATCAAGGAGAACTAGAAAAGAGAACAGTAGCTTTTTAATTCACAAAAATATATGTATAAGATGGTCACAGGCACTGAATGTATGTTTGCTAAACTTGAGTACTATGGCCTATGGCTATTAAACATTCCTTCTCTGTTGTGGCTGGTTGAAGTCTCTTACAGTTTTTGATTAGCATCAGTAAAAAAATCCATTCCTTAAAATTCCTCACTACAATAAAAAGGTTACAAGGGAGCCTTCTAGACAATGCAGCCTAAAATGCTGGGAGTGAATGCTTTTCTTCCCATTACCCTTTTCTTTTCTATTTTCTCCCACACTTTATGCTTTCACAACCTTTATTTTCCAAATTAATGCCAAACAAAAATCAAACTTAAATGAAACACACTGTTCTCACTTGTTAGTGGTGTCTGCACAGGGACATCTATAAAAGAAGCAACTACCATAAAATGATTAAACACATCTTGTCTCCATTCAAGCAGTAATATTTCTGTTTAAAACTGCAGTGCACTTAAAACTGCATATAATGCCTTCTCTCACTTTCTTTTTTTATTTCCAGACATCTGATCCTGCCTCCCATAAAGAAAACATAAGCCAATTCAGGTTGCAATCACATTATTTAAATGTGAGAAAAAGGCTAGAGGAAGAGAGGCAACTGGAGGGTGCGGAAAAAAAAAAAAGGAAAGGAAGAGGGGGACAACAAGATATCTATAACCATCAGGCAGGATTTCTAATTCCCATAATTTTCAGTGTGATTTATTAGCATGAATCACTGAGAAATATTCTGAATCCCCTCCCTACCTGACAATTATTTTATTACATTCAGGTGTTAGCTGCTTCATCTGCATATTTCTTCTGATGCTCTCACCCTCAACTTGAACTTCACATTAGAGGAGTGCCAGTGAAAGGTAACAGAAACTCAGTATGCTAAACTACCATTGCTACCCCTAAGACATGGTCAAATGCTATTCCCAGCAACACTGGAATGTAGCCAAGACAGCACTTACAACTGTCGTAGATTTATACCAGCATAAAACTAAGATTTTCCAAAATGCATACGAATACAGTATATACACCAGTTGTCTTCTGCTCATATTTAACAATACTAACTTAACAGCAACTTTTCGTCTTTTAAGACAGGCTGCATTGCATGAAAGGAGAATGAGGACGGGCCATGTTCAAAGAAAAAGCAAATCATGCAGCTACCACAAAAGCAAATTATTGTCCTTCGCAAAGCCCACACCAAGCTCAGACCCCTAAACCCTTGGTCACACCAACCTGTCTACAACAAGCCCTACATACATGAGCAGTCTCATTGCAATCAATGAGATGACTCATGCAAGCGAAGGATTGCAGGATCAGGCATTAGGCAACCAAAGCGTGCGAGTTCCTTGTATTCTCTCCTGCCTGCTTGAAGGAAGAAGAAAACCTAGTGCCGAGGTCACTGTAGAACACTGAGATGACTTGTAGCACTCGAAACCCACACATACAGAAAAGACTCCTGAGCTAGTCCTCTTTGTTCATTTGAAACATCTCATTTCCCACTCTCATGATGTACAGTATACTTTTTATCCCTTTCCCATACACATCTGGATACTGTCAAGGTTGCCATAACATCTTTTCCTCATACTTAAAAACCTAAGTCCATGGTAGCTGATTCTTCCATTTTCCACTTCAGAAAAAGTATGTATATTTAATTTTCTTGTTCACTCCAGTTCCTACATGACAAAAGATTCTTTGAACTAGCTTCAGCATAAATAGCAATTAGGTTCAGATCTTAATGTAAATACATTTTTTAGAGCAGTAAGTGGTGAAGTCTAATACTTTATTATTAATACACAACATGTACATATGCTCTCTGAAGGGGAAGGAAGGGCTTATATTAGCTTACCAAATATGAAAAACCTGTTTTGCCAAACACAGAAATTTATTTTCATAAATTATTTATGAAACATTAGACAACAAATATAAAGCAGAGAATTAACAATGTTGCAAGCCAGGACACCAATTTAAACAATGAGTTTGTTTTATTTTCAGCTGAATTACTCTTCCAAAATAAACTACATAAAATACAAAATATGACAAGAAGCAGAAAATAAATGTAATAACTCTACTTCCATAATTTATACCTTAAAAAATATTGAAGCAACTGAACATACAAAACTCTCCAGCAAATGTAGAATTTAAAATAAGGAAGAGATTTGTTTGCCTATGCTGACCATTAATGATGGAGAAGGGTGTTTTTTTTTTTTGATAAATGTTATTACTTCCTTTTCTCAGTTTAAAAATATTTCCCCACTGATAATCAAAGACGGATGTACTCCCTTTCATCAAAACATGCCTGTCTCCTAACCAACTCGAGGCAAGTAAGCATTAGTGAAGACAAATAAATCTGGTCAAAGCAGTGACAGCATTTAATTCCAGTCGAGTCAAAAGAAGTTGAGACAATGCTTGTCACGTTGCGAGACACAACCATGAAACACTGTTTTTTAGAACTTGGTAACATAATTCACATTCTGGAAGCAAAGCCCTCTAGTGGCTTTGTGTTGGATATAGTGTTGCCTCTTGGCTGCCACATCGGCGGTGACAGGTACAGCTCAGAAAGACCTACCAATGCAGGATATCAAGGAGGGTTTGACTGCATTCAGAACACCGATGACCACAAGATTAATTAACCTGTTGCATGGTATTTAGGTAATAATATAAGATGCTATTAAAGGAAGGTGAAATTTCAGTAAATTCAGCAGATTTCAACAAAAAACTTTCATATAAAAGCTTTCCTGAAAAAGCAAACTACGTTTAAATCAGATATGCCCAAATGAACAGGTAGCTGACCGCACCCTTTGCCCACTGCTGCTTTTGTCCCTGTTCCTTTGGCCTCTGAGAAATGCCTTCTTCAGTCAGGCCACAGATGTCCCTAACTCAGTATCCAGTTTCTGGCAATGGGTAGTAAGAGATGCTCAGTAAAATGTAACACCAAAGCACACATGCAGAAATTACTTTTCTAGGCACATTTCTCCTGATTTCAGCAAGTGGCGGTTCAGATACTTCTTTCAACTTCTAATTGGCTTTGGCATTTAAAGCCAGAATGTGTCATTCCTCTGCACTCATGAACACTAAGTGTTTCCACGACAACCCACGGCAGTAAGTTTCACAATTTAAGGTGTTAAACATCCATCTGCACTGTGTATTTTGAACTCACACTACTACATACTCTTTAAAAAAATATCTGAAGAGTTCAGTAAGAAAAGCATGCCATGTGTCAACATCAACAGCACACATTCTCCCACAAACACTTATTTCATTTTATACTTCCAATGCTTACTCTAGGTGCAGAATTACCACCAGAAGAAGGAAATGTCTGAAAAGTGTTTTGACACTCTGTGCTTCAAATTAATACTGTGCATTTCTGGTGTATGATGTTAACCTTAATACCAAAGCGCCCTAGTTACAGTCATGCGGAAATTTAAGCCTGTGACTGCTGAGACAGTTGGCAGTACAAGTATTTCCCTTAAAAAGAAGAAAGGGCAAAAATTCCCAAAACTGTACACTGCATTATTGTTTGTGAATGGCTGTAAATACAAGACCTGTCCGCTGCGAAGAAAACAGTTATGGCTGGTTGTCACCCCAACAGGAGAGTCAGTCGAGCTATGAAGACCCACATATGACTATGATGTATTCACACCAATGTCCTTACACCAACAGTAGTAATTCCTGTGAATAGAACGGAAGCAAATTACACATAGGACAAAATAACGTTCATTGCAGGGACAATCTACATTTAACCACTAGACCTGCAAACCAAGCATGCAGATCAAACTTGAGCACACCTGTTATGGCCATTTTCATCTGAGCAGAGCTTGACACAGTGTAATTCTCTGCTGCTGCCAAAAAGAGGGTCTTTCTTCCCAGAGATCCAGAAAACAAAGCAAAAAGCTATTTGGGCCAAAAATCAGAGGTCAGAGGTCAAATGCTAAAAGCTGCACAATTATTACTAGCCCCAGTTAGCGTATGTTTCATATAGGGCTTTGTCAGTTTAGTCATAAACGAGGAAGAGGATGAAACTTTCACACTACTGCTTTTGAAGGCAAAATTAATTTCCTGGTCTCACAGATGCCGTGCCCAGGCTCTTGTCAGTGACTTTAAGGATCACAAAACCGATGAGCAGCTCTCGCCTCTGCCAAACAGGGCAAGCAACGCAACCTAAGGGCTGGCAGGAAAACAAGGCCTTACTACGCCCAGGCTCACCCTGGCTCCCAGCCCCGGCACACGGAGCACCCCTCTCGCCTGAGCCCCCGCACCTCGGCCTCAGGCCGCCATTTTGCAGAGGAAAGGAAAGGACAAGGCCCGAGCCCCTGGAGGCGCCCGGCGCGCCACGAACCCGGCCCCTCCACCCCCCTGGCCTCCCAGCGCACAGCTCCCGCCCGGGCTCTTCGCTTGCCCCCTCACGCCGCCGCTCGCCCCGGCCACCCCTCCCTCAGCCGCCCCGCCGCGGCCCCAGCGAGGCGGGAGGCCCGGGCCGCAGCCCGCGCAGGGGCACCGCCATCCCCGCACCCACCCGGGCAGCCCCTGAGCTCCGGCGGGAAAGGGGAGCCGAGCGGAGCCGCCAACCCGCACCGCCTCACTCCCTTCCGGCGAGCGGGGCTTCCTCCCGCCGCTTCCGCCCGCCAGCTCCCCGGTCGCGCCGCGCCATCTTGTGGGGCTGCGGGGAGGCGCCGGCCGGCTCCGGCTCGGCGAGGGCGGCCGTGGGCCTCGGGCTGAGTTGTTGCTCAGACCCGGGGCTCCCCGGGCCTCCTCTCCCACTGCCGGTGCTAATGGACGCTTCTCCTCTCTACTTCGCTCCCTTTGAATTAGTACTTCCAGTACAAGAAACTCTCGTTTTATTCCCATTTTTCAGCTCTCCTGGTATGCCTACTTGCCTGCTGAAAATCCTGGAAGACCACATCGAGACAAATTCCTTTTGTTACCTGCTTGCATTAAAAAAACTCCACTAGGAAACATTATTTCACTTTGAAAAACACATATCGAGTCTCCTTCATATAGCAGATTTCTACGTTTGTCTCCCGTGTACCTACTGAAGTTATTCTTTGCAGTAATTTCTACTAATTTGCCCGGTACAGGCATCAGATTTAATAGTTCGTAAGATCTTCAGACGTTTTTAGGAACCTGTTTTACTCATGTCGTCATTAGTTACCTCATGTTCTTGTGCTGAGAACTTCAACTCATGCGACTTGTCGATACTTGAGTTTGGGAATCATTCAGGATTAGTTCAGTTTTGTGTTCCTTTCGGAACTCCTGGGGAAATACTCTCTGGCCCCGTAGGTCTGCTGTTGCTCAGTTTCTCTGTTCTGTCACCTGCTCCACAAACATGTCAGGTGAGAAAGATCCTCTCATGCACCTCTAAACTTGCTGTGTAGGAGCTTTTCCAGGTTTCTCTATGATGAATACAGATGCAAAAAAAAACCCCAAACCCACCCAAACCAACCACTCGCTAGCCAAATCTTTTCAATGTTCAAATCAGAACAGGCAGCAATAAGGCACAAGTCAAGATATGAGTCAATCCCTTTTTTATTGCTGTTGTACCCTTTACCTGGAGTATTTTTCCTTCCCAAGATCATTCTGATTTTGTTTACTGCTCCTGAAATGACAACAATGGACCGGTTCACGTACCTGTCACTAATCAGCAGTACTTCTAGTGGACAGATCTAAAACAATTTGTATGTATGTACTGAATTTGATCATCTTCCCACCAAGCTGCGTGGCAGTGCACTTGCTGGTCATCACATGGAGGTGTACGTTTTTTCATCAACAGCGGTTGGATGATGCCATTGTATCTGGTCTCTTCAGATATTCAAATTACAGACAAAATTGGACATTGCTTTATTTGCTATCGCCAGTATAAAATCTCAGATTCGAAGAAGTATACACTTTGCTACAGCAGCAAACTGCTTTAGCACGAATATGGCAGGAGTGCTAGAGGAGATGACAGTCTGGCAATGATGGCCCTGCAGTAAAACACGCAAGAGTTTAATTATAAAGGAGTAAATATACTGAACATTCTCAGCGTGTTAAGAGTGGTATATCACCCCTCTTAAAACGGTAGCAGCTTCTCCATCATCTATGTATTCTTTTCCTCCAGCTGCTGTGTCACTGTATGGTTTGCTGTGGGAGTTAGGCATCTGCGTAGAGCTAAGAAGCCTAGACACTACAGTGAACTTCAGCTGTGGTCCTGTTCAGCCCCTGCATCATGGGTGGTTTGTGATTTCCCTGTGTGTGGCCAAAAAATTAATAGGCAGAGTCTCTGTCTTCAAGGCAGAAGAGGTGCATTATGCAACTGCCAGTCTGCTTTTTCTCATGAGCACCCAATACACTCAAAAACTCTTCCAACTTTTCTTGTTCCCCTCTGATCTGTGTATTCACACACACAGATCTCGGTTGATTTATGCTCACACGTTGGTGCCTGCTTTTACGCGCAGCAAAACGATGGCTGAAGGTTGTGGACACCAGAACATCCAGGTTAACTCGGAGAGTCAGTAGGTTAGAAAAAGGTATTAGGCGAATCATACAAGGAATATCTGTTAGTCATTAAGATACAGTTCTGGTTTAGGAAGTCCCTGTGCACTAGGAAAGAGCTGCTGTATGCTTGCCCTGTTCATTCCTGAGGACTCTGACATTGGCCACTCGCAGAGACAGTGTAATGGACTGGACAGACCTTTGGCTGGACTCAGTGAAGTGGTTCTTATGTTACACATGCATTAAAACGAAGGCATGCGTTGCTGCTGAACTGCTGTGCTTTGGGAGAAAATCGTCAAGGCAAACTGCACAAAGGTGTGGCATGTGAGTTGGTTTTATTAAGGATATCAATCACAAGCAAAGATTTCAAATAGCGCATTACTGATGCTGCTATGTAGATTTCGAAAATGCGATTGTGCTGTTCTTAGATTTGTAATATTTCAGTTTAAAAGATAACTTTTTTGGGTAGTGTTACTTATTAGGAAATATACACTCTCTTCGTTCACTGCCTTCTACTTACTCCTTTCTACCTGCCTTCCTTATGCATATTTGCGATTGCACAGTTACTGTCTGTGTGGAAGCACATAGAAAGTTATCTATCTTATGGGATCTACACAAATATCACATTAAAGAAGCCTCTAATTATAAGCATTTTGTGAGCAGTGAGACCAGTACTTTCTGCCTGCTGAAGGCTGATTTCTTTCTTCGTGTTTCACCTGATCACTTTCACCGGGTCACTTCTGAATCTTTCACTTCACAAAATATCTGCTGCTGTAAGAGCTGTGTTTTCCTTGGAAGCCCGTCTAGATCTTTCATGTATTTGAAATTTAAAACCTACCTTTTATCAGAGGAGAAGGAGCAGCTTGGCAGAAGAGTTTGCTTTTAAAAGGAACACCCTTGGGCAGTCCCTCATACAACACAACAGTAGAGAAGGTCTCACGTTAGTTCTTGATTTGTAAATCCTTTTCTTCTACACCCATGAAACATGAGAAGTGTAAACTGGGTCTAGAATGAAGTGAATATCCCTGCAATTTCTTTCACAAAGCTAACGGTGCTGAGGAAAGCGTTGCTCCTATTGATTCCCACGTGGGATCTTCCCTCCTAGGTTTGGGGCAAGAAGCATCACAGAGGAGGTTTGGTTTTATTGATCAGTTTTATCCACGGTGTCCCATAACACAGCACGTCCCTCTTGAACTGCTTTCTCCCATCATGGCATTCCTTGCAGCTTTCAGTGTTGCTCCAATGGCTGAAAATTAGTCTTGAACCAGGCTGAAAATAAGGATGATGTTTCCTGTCAGGAGAATGAAATATTAGACTAGGACAGCTATTAGAGTAGGGAAATTTCCTTGTAAGAAACAGCATTTACAGCTGTCAAGATTAGACATCTTAGAGACCATTTGTCAGCTGCTCAGATTCCTTAGTTAGCCAATTAATTTAATTAACTTACCCTTTAAGAATCAAGGAGTATAATGACTGGAAGTTTGTTAAAACAAATTTAGAATGTTTGCAACACGCTTTACCGCTTATGTAAGCTGAAAAGAGCACTCTGGGCATCAGATTTGAAAGGGTAAATTATTGTACAAATGTTAACTTCTGCATGACCTTAGAAATCAGCCTTCAATTGACCAGAGGTTAGTCACAGAAGTGCTGAATAACACTGTGAATTCAATTAAAATCACTCAGCTACATACTTTGTCTAGTTTCCAGCACATGGGGGCGATGATAGGAAGTGGGAAATTAGGCAGTAACCTCTTTTTCTTTTACCACCATTCAAGAAGTATGCATCTGTCACACCCAAATGTGGGGTTCTGTCAAACTTGTGCAAATTTGTGTGTAGACCATTATTTTGCAAAGATTGTGTTATTGTAGTGTTGCTCTACTGAGTTAAACAAAACGCAGAAGAAGTGACTTGTAGAGCTGTAGACTAATTATTGAGTGGTCAATGCATTGAAATTATTGACTCTGCTTGTCATTTGTTAAGACAAAATCATATTTAACATTACATTATTTGTAGCAGATTTTTAACCATGATGCAGATTCTATTTTGGGGTTATTAGAAACCCTACTTAGGTCTAGCTCTTGTATAATCTGAATCTACACTTTGTAAAATTTATAGGAAGAGATTGACACCCCTTTCGGAGATCAATGTGTGTTTGTGTGCAGGAAGCTACATGTGAGACTTCTCTTACTTAACTGTAGCTTTCTGAGAAGGGAAGGGGACAGGCTACCAAAGACAGAGTGGGCAGAGAGGTAGAAACACCTTAAAATCAATTTTATTTTCAAAGAAAATATACAGTAGAGCTGGGCTTCTGGGTGAGATGTCATCGCTCTTATTCAAAGTTAGATGTAGTTAATACCTCTCTCCTGTAGTACCTGTAGCCTCATTGTGTGTGGGTACAAGTTAATGAACTAAAGATCAGCAGCCCCTCTGAAGACTTCCCCTGCTGGATAAGGAAATAGTGTTCCTTTTGCCGTCATTCTGTGCTTACTTACAGAGTGACAGTGATCTCTACGCCTGAGCTAGCCACTCTTCAGATCCCGCCATAGCCACGAGCAACGCACAGCGATGCTGTTTGGGTGCTGTGCATCTGACGTACGTGGGTTATCGTCTATTTGGGGTGAAGTGAATCACACCCCATGAGTGCTTGTTTCTTGCACTGGTTTTCAAGTAAGCCTGAGGCAGTTCTCACGAGGTGCTCTCATTGCAGGTGTGCACATCTAGCCAGATAAAGCCCATCCAGAAAAACGATAGGAGTGCGAAGAGTTGACGAAGGAAAATGCGATGGCGCGGATGATGAGTGCCAGCATCTCACCGAGGCCACCAGATGTCAGCGTCATCAGTGGTGACGCAGAGCCCACCGCCGTGCCGGGGGTCTGAGCTCTCTGCTCCGGGGGGGTGGGAGGTCTGCCCCATAGCCCCGGCTTTTGTACCTCCAGCGTGCTGAAATGTGCTCTCTTCTCTTTGCTTTCGGACAGCACAAAGTCTCCCTTTTTCATGAAAGCTAGCAAAGGGACCTTGTGCCATCCGGATTTCCAGAGTCTGAAGAGCAAAAAAGGACTGAGCACTCAGCTAATTCTTAAATCTCCATTTCTGGGGGCTTAACGCTGGGACATTTGGCATAGTAGACTATGATGACTTAGACAAGAATTTTATGTGGTAGTTTAATGCAGTATACGCACACAGTAAAACATAATGATGCATTTTCAACTTGTCTTTTAATTTTATTCTTTTGGTCTTTGGTAATTGGATATTTTAAGGCTTTTTTAATTCTGGCATTATTATACAGCAACAACATTTAAAGTTTTTGATTAGGAAATGCAGATAATATTGTGCTGTTTCTCTCGTATAGATAAAAATTGAATTGTTTCACATTCATCATCAGTTATTTTAAATTTAGAAAACTCATTAATAATGTCAGACATGCTTTAAATGCAAGCAGTCAGAGGTAACATGTGAAAAGACCACAGCAGGAACAAAGACTATAGAGATACTAGAAGAAGCGGGCCAGGTTTTGATTCCTTTGGCCAAGAAGAGACTCAGTGCCTTGATCAGATCAGAGAAGAGCAGTGTAGCCAAATGGCTGTGACCATAGCAGTGAGAGACAGGACTCGGTCTCCTGGTGAATCCTGTGCTTGTTCTGTCTAAGCTCAATAGCTTCCACCCCGTCAGCTATTCTCCTGGCTTAAGTGCTACTGTGTACAGAGTAAGGGTCTAGTTGACACAAGGTTCTCACACCTGAATATGGCCCCAAGAAAGTGTGTTGAATCAACCTGCATGTGGGTTAAACTGGCACTGTGCCTGGCTTCATTATTCCCCATTCCCCTTCTAGTTTTTGTAACATTACTGAGCCTCAAAAGATTCCCAAAAGCAAATGGGACACACACAGAGATATACTGAAATACTCATCCCTATTTATTAGAATTTATTTACTCCACAAAACTCATGATATCCAAGTTAATGTCCCAAACTAATTTTTAATCCACTCGTATGTTAGTGTTGTAAGACTTTGCAAATGATTTATAACCAGTCATGACTAAATAACATTCTGCAGTTTAACACAGGGTTGGTGTTCTTTTTTTTCCTACTGTGACAAACATGGCATATCAGGTATACAGCTGGCTTACTAAAATAATTTTTAGGCTTCTGTTGGTTTTATTTCTACAATGAATTTCTTCATTGGTCTTTGAAATATCATGAACTACCCAAGAAGTATGGGTACCCAGATTCCACCAAAACGAATAGGTATTTATGCGTGGAAAGAGCTTGTGCAGATCCTGTGATCAGGTGTGTCCATTATTGTACAAATATTAACTTCTGCATGACCTTAGAAATCAGCCTTCGATTGACCAGAGGTTAGTCACAGAAGTGCTGAATAACACTGTGAATTCAATCAAAATCTCTTAGCTACATACTTTGCCAGGCCTTGTAGCTGTTTGATTTATTACTGTTGCCCTCCATCATCTTTCTTCTTTTCTTCCTTTCTTCTATTATTTCTTGTACCTACTCGTTGTGTCCACAGCTGTTAATGCTGGCTGCTTGTTTGTGAGCCACAGCTCCCTCTCACTTTGTTATAGCAGACTGCTTCACTGATGGTGTTTCTATGACCTTTTGAATTTCCACAGTTGTAAAAGACTGTACTCAGTACAGTGGGTGATAATAATTCTACACATAGCTGCACCTAGATCCTGAGACAGACCACAGCATGCTGACCGATCTTCCTGCTGCAAGAGGGCTTTGAGGAGGCAAAAGGCTTTCTCTGTGTTGTGTATATCCTCTGCTATAAAATGCTTTAGTCACAAATACTTTGAACTGAGACTAGAAGTGCACTGAGAAGCAGTGCAGAATACAGATTAGTTGTGTACTCATGTTGAGCTGCCCCTAACAAGGGGAGACTGCCTGATCCTGCAAATGTATTGCTCAGTCTCCACAGGACTGATGACAACATGCCTGTTCTGCTGCTCCAAGAGTTACAGAAAGTTCTGTACACCAGGACAGGAGATGGCAATGGCTCTTGAGTTAGGTGCGCAAGTGGATTGCAACCCAGCAAAGTCAATCCCAGAAGCCTTTGCTAGCAGCCAAAGATTTAGATGACCTATGGTGCTGGCTGTGGGGCCAGCACAACCTGGAGAGGTGTGGCTTTGATGGAAGAGCCGCATCTGAACTGCTCGGAAGTCTCCTGTAGTCGAGGAACTACACGTGGCTCTTCAGTATCAGGGTTCCTGAGGTTTTCCAGGCTAGTTCCTTAGGGGACAAAATTAGATCTGTGAAACTTGAAACTGACTCAGAAGCTGACTAACAAGGAGGAGAGGGAGAAAAAGACAGATGTAGTAGAGGACAGAAGTGCATGACTTTCAGGTGCTTAATCCACAAGCTGAGATCCGAAGCTGAAAGCCACATCTGAGGTTTTCTGTTCAACCCAGGGAGGCAGTTGGGTACCCCAGAGAGTTACCTGAAAAAACTTTGTACTGGTACTTGTGTTTATTCTGCCAACTTTAAGCTTCCAGCTGAAGTACTTGTACTGCCTTTATAATCAGCGAAGACCTGCATCTCCAGGTGACAGAGGTCCTACCTAGCATCACAGTGAAGCTCTCTGGAAATGGCTGCCTTCATTGACCCTACAGCAAACCTAGATACAAGCTTAGGTATTTCTGCGGTGCATTTAAAGGTAGCTCAGAAGAGGGTGGAGAAACTGCAGTGTGGAGACATCTTTATCTGCAGCTGTTCTATCAAAAAACGACATGTCTCTCTCTTTCAGGTGGCAATGAAAAGCCATCATGAATGTGCCCCCTTTGATTATAGAATAGCTTGCTGAACACATCACTTCCTTAGAAAATGAGACATCTGGGTTTAATTCCCTTCTAAGCCTCAGAGGCTTAATACTTACCCCAGGAGAACAAACAAACCACTTATCTCTCGCTGACCTTGAAAGCCTGACTCCTGTTTATAGGCCAGCAGCCACATTTTGTTTTTCATTCCAGCTTTTGTATGTGTCCACAGACATTATTTGGCAAGCCATTCTGCTGGCTTTGCCAGAAATATTGCAATGCTCCAGACAGAAATATTTTGGCCAACTTAAAAAAAAAACCAAAACAGGCAAAGTGACTTGAAATTTAGGGGAATAAATAGCAGGTTTGTTGCAGCAGGAATGAGTAAACATGAAAAAAAATATTAGGTAGGTTAATAAATTTTAAATATTTTGAACATTAACAGTTTGCTGAATTTTATATGTCTGATCATGAACTGGACCCAGTTTCACTGTATAGTTACCTTCATTGTGTTATTTCAGTGAAAATGCTCTCCTGGGTTGATGTTTTCATAGCAACATTTGCTGTCACTCTCAGTGTAGTTTGTTCCTGCATAGAAGTACCTGGGGACTCACCACAGTGGGAGCTCCCTGGGAATGGGGTCATAAGAAGGGAAACAACTTACCTCAAGAAAATTTGTGTGAGGGCTGAGGAAGGTGAATTGTGTCGACCTCGCCTTCAGTGTATTCTCAGCTCTTGCCCATGGGATCTGACTATTGGTGATCTATAGGAAGCTGATTTCTGCTTCTGGGCGGGATAGGTAAAATCTGAGTCTTGGAAATGTCGGACAGAAGTACGTGTTTATACATTGTATGGTAAATGCACAGCAAGACCTCTGCGACTGAGGAAGGTTGGATCCACTGTTCACGGGGGTACTGCTGATTTGCTGATGCATAGGAAAACCAAGGCAGCTTGGACATCTGAGATATGTTCTATGGCAAATATGCTACGTCTCCAGCAGCCCTATCTAGTTCTAGAGTTGGCTGAGCAGATGCTGTTGAGTTGTGCATAGACAACAAAACATCCTCACACACAGCAGTCCAGAAACTCCGGACAAACATCCCTCAGATCTCCTCCACTGAATAAAGAGCTTGTCCAGGAGAGCCTAGCTGCATACAAGCCCAAAAAGCAGTCTCTGTGCAATGTGTAGATACTCCTGATTTGGGAGACACAAATTCCCACTGAACATCAGATCGTGAAGGCTCCACTTCATTTTCTCTCCTCAGTCCCGCATTCAAACTGAATGAAAGTTGAATGAGTACCTTGCGATATGGCAAACATTGGTACAGATTTGTGTTGGAAACTCTCAAAATATTTATGGTAAATCTAAATAAAACGTCTTTGTACCAAAAAAAGTTATGTAACATTGAAAGCAAACGTATTTTTCTTTGAGAATTCGTTAATTGCTACTTCCAGGCCTCATTATCTGGGTTGCATTTGACTGAGTGTCGCGTTAAAAGGAGTAAGGAACTCTGATAAGTGACAGAAGGAAAGCCCTCCTGTTGACTCACAAGGTTCAGAGCAGACGCCCTTGCGTTCTAAACTCTCTCTCGGAGAGAAGTCTAGGTGTGGCTGGATCTACTCCTAGTCCCAGACTTGGCCAACGGTTTATGTCTAAAGGGTGAAGTGTGTAGCCACTTATCAGATTCAACTTGCCTGCCAGAGCCCTGCCAAGGACTTTCACTGAAACAGTTTCGCAAAGTTGGAACAACAGGTAATTTATTCAAGCGACAGGTATCACAGATTCGGGATTGCCATTGATAAAGAGTTGAGCTCAAGGTAATGGTTTAGCACTTTAGTTAACAATGTGTTCCCAGGGATACGTCTGACAAAGTCAGAGGCACGACTCTTACCAAAAAGGCGTCCCTTCTTGGGGGCAAAGAGAGGTTCAGGCTCGTCAACCTGTCCGTCAGGTGAAGTTCTTGCTTGGCTCCTCCTCCCAAAGAGAGTTTTCAAGTGCCAATTTTTAGATGTTTGAAAATCTTTTTGCGAGGTGGGACTAAGTCAATTATTATGTGTCGATTGGCTCTTGCCATGGAATGTCGTGTTGTCAGAAGCGGGACTCAGCAGTTTGACACGCTTATGGAGCGGGCATCTTGGTATGTGCTCCCGGGGGCCATCTGTGCTTTATCCAAAGCAATCTCTGGCTGCTCGACCTCTGCTGCACAGTAATGGGCTAACCCCCTTACTTCTGTCTGATAAGATAAGCATAAGTTAATTGCTCCATTTGTTAACTCTTTGGCTCTTGACTCCTGAGTCCGAGCATGTCTTTAATCTTGCATTGACAAGTCCAGCAAGGCCATCGATTACACTGAGACATTCTTGTTTGAAGTCCTAGCTAAATTCTGAGAATCATGAAGGGTTCGAAAATGTGAACTTTGAATCAAGCTTTCTAAAGAAGCTGAGTACATGTCACACTGCTGCATTGGCTCCTGTTGATCCTGTGTTCTTTTAAGCTTTCTGCCACTTAAATAATTTTGGTATTGTTTCCTTTGTCTCTTCACCGAGCTTCGTATGCAAAGCCTGGGCATCTTTCTCAGAAACAGGGCTTTAATGTCTAGAAGCCTGAACTAGCCAGCAGCAATGGTGATCCCTTGGTGTCCCTCGCGCACAATTGCTTGCTCTTTCTCAGAGCCTGACTGTCTGGGGATGCAGTCTTCGTAAGTGTTCCAGAAAATGATAATACTTTATGTTACCTTGCACAAGCAATCAAAATCAGAGTGTCTTCACATATACCTGTACTCCAGTTTTCTCCTTGCTCTGGAACTGTTGTTGGGCTTGGAGTGCAGAATCCTCCTCCTGCAGCAATGGTATCTCCTCTCCTTACAGGGTCTCTGCTCTGGCATGTAACTAGCTTTCTGCCTCCTCTTCTGGACTCACCTCTGCTTCTCTACTTAGACAAAAGTACTCTGGGCCAGTTACAACTTTTATCAGCTTTCTCAGATGATCAGGCCT
>Ga0065711_1031891_pt1 | contig 28490 bp, 17 predicted proteins | sample Hoacrofraction12_FD_59098 | JGI IMG/M metagenome (GOLD analysis project Ga0065711, IMG submission 59098) | Hoatzin crop microbial communities from Cojedes, Venezuela - Epithelial fraction 12 v2 (version 2) | ecosystem: Host-associated > Birds > Digestive system > Esophagus > Crop | place... | reverse complement strand
TCACTGTAAAGAATTTCTTCCTTATATCCAGCCTAAACCTATCCTGTTTTAGTTTAAAACCATTACCCCTCGTCCTGTCACTGCTGTCTCTACTAAAAAGATTGTCCCCATCTTTCCTATAGGCTGCCTTTAAGTACTGAAAGGCTGCAATCAGGTCTCCCCGCAGCCTTCTCTTCTCCAGGCTGAAGAAGTCCAACTCTCTCAGCCTGTCCTCATAGGAGAGGTGCTCCAGCCCTCGGATCGTTTTTGTAGCCCTCCTTTGGACCCGCTCCAACACTTCCATGTCCATCTTGTGCTGAGGGCTCCAGAGATGAACGCAGTACTCTCTTTGAAGACAGCATCCAGAGGTGTTCAATGGCTCTGAGGACAGATACGCAGAGAGCTTTCAGCTGTTGGGCCTCTGGTTCAAGGAAAGTGTGTGGTGACCCTCTCTGGAAGGCTCTCTGTTTCTCAGCTGGAGTGGGTGGGAATGAACACCGCACCCGTCAGGAGCAGTCTAAGGGAGGATTTACGGGCATTACAGCAGCAGTAACACAGTTTGTCCTCCAAAGATCTGTCAAATTCTGTTCTTACGAAAGACATTTGTCCTGTGTGGCGCAGGCACTGCAGGTGAATGATGGACCCATGGGACCAATTTGTTCTTTACTTTCCACTTGGTTGTACAGTTTCTCCATATATTATCCTGATACTCCTGAGCATGAATTAGCTTCTAACAACTGCCTTGAGTTTCCAGTTTCTGCAGTCTTCTGCCAAGGTTTCCAGGATAATTTGCGCTGCAAAACCAGAACCACATGGGACCTGAATTTCAATTCACAGTCAGTTAAATACTCCTAAATTATTTTAGGGTAAGCCTAAGGTGATTTCGCTGATGAAATCCAGGATAGAAGGAATTTGAGGTATGGAAGAGATGAAAAGGCGGTTTTGCATGGCAAGAAGAAAAGGAATGAAATGTGATGCAGCAAACTGCTGGGAGGAAGAGCAAATCTATAGAAGTGAAGTGTTTGAACTAAACACCAGACTTTGAGTCTCATTTTACATAATTTAAATGCTAGCTGGAGTGGAAAACTGTCAGATAGTAGCCCTTTCTCTAAACAAACCAGAACTGGAAGTAGCAGTCTAGTTCCATGATCCCTTCCAGCCAATCCAAGGGCATGGTACCACCAAAAGGGGGGAAGGAGATGCTGATGTCCCCACCCACACTTTGGTCCTGCGTTCCCTCACTAGTTCTGCTATCTGTTAAAGAACTCAACATAGCTGTCCAATGACTGGAAGCAAACTCTATGCACAAGAAAAGGGTTTGCATCCAGTCAGATTAATAAACTGGTCAAACTCATAAGACTGTGCCGTCATATGGGAATACACAGTCACGGCCAGGGGAAATGTCAGATCTTTGGCAGCAATATGGTTTTAGACTAGCTTACACTGGCTGAAAAACACGTCTTATGCTCATACCCAGAATGTGATACACAAAGGACACAGAAAGAAACGTAAATTTCACAGGGAGGCTCATTTTCACCTGAAAACGAATATTACAATATTGGTTTCCAAAGCACATAAGTAATCTGCAGCAGAGATATGTCTCCACTGGGTCACTGCCATTTAGTGCATTCTTCTTCTGAACCGCCACCAGAGAGAGTTGCTTTGATCACTGAGGCTGGGAAGAAGAGCCTCCCAGTCCAGCACCTCACTCGGTACACAAGAACAAGTGAAACTGGGTGGGAATGAAAACTAGGGAAAGGGATTGGCTCTTTTGCTGGAGCAGGCAACCAGCACATCTTTATTTCCATGGGATAATAGGAATAGATAGCAGTGTAAGAGCCAAGTCTCCAGTATATAAATTCACTGAATCCATTTATTTATTCAAAACTTTGTGCAATTAGCCATTCCTTATTTGTCTCTGTGACTGTCTTCAAAGTGAATAAATCTGGGTGCAAGGGATAATAGATGAATGAGGGCAAACTTCTTCTCTCCTCTCTGTATTTTAAAAACTGATAGTATGAATATTCTAATTTTGCAATTACATACATGGACTCTTATTTTTCTTTTCATATTTACCATAGAATTCGAATAGTCAGCAGGGTAACAGGGTAACAATCCCTGTTCCCAGACACTTGCCTATGAATTTGCCTAAAATAAATGACAAGCTGGAAGAGGAAAGACTGAACATAGGGAAAGCTCCAATCCAATGGCTTTATTTCTATTAAAATAGAGGCTTTATGAAAATTAACTCACTTTGACTTATGCATCTCATTGATGAATTTTATGACTAGTTTTTTATTTCATGCTTGTTTGTCATTATTATTAGTTTTGGATGCATTTTGAGGTTGGATATGCTGTGACTGTTTTTCTGTTCACTTCTGTTTCGTTTAGGCAGAAACTGTAGTCTCTATAAATTATGTTTCCTCCCTGTTTCTTTTGTGGGTTTGTTATTCAATTTTGAGATACCTTTTAGAGCTCTTTATGATTTTACTTTTTTTTATTTGTACAAAAATATTTTCCTAGGGCTAGTAGCACCTCATGTTAACTTTTATTGAGTTTTAAGCTCCTTTTTGCAATAACTATGCATAGACTTGACATTTAAGGGCTATGAGGAGAAAGAAACTGTCCAGGAAAGCTTAGGCAAGGAGGAGCATTGTGCTGAAATGCAAAGGAAAGAAAAGGGAGGGACAACTGAAGGAGCCGCTGCACTCTGTGCTTTTTCATGTAGGATGGTATTTCTGTTGAAATGCAGTGAGTGTACCCTAGAGGGAAAGAAATGCAGAGTTAAGGCAGCATGGGGAAGCCCAGATAAACAGAGCTGAACGTTTGAAGAAAATGGTCACTCTAACCTAAGGCAAGAGCTTGCAACCTTGCAAAAATCAGGAGTGTAGGAGAAGAAAAGGAAAAGAGAATTTGTTTGAAAGGTTTGATTTAGGCAGCAAGGAGTCTGCTTGGTTCTCTATACTGCACTCTCTTTCTAAATACTAGAAATCACTAGCAGAAAAGAAGGGGTTACCAGAGAGGAGCAGCTATCTACATGTGAGCTAGCAGAGCAGGTTGGGCAACTTCTTTTTGCTTAGAACTAGTTTGTAGGAATCGATGGTGGTAGTTCACTCTTCTGTATCAGATGAAGGTCTTCAAGAGGTTAATTCCATTGCTTGGTGCCTGGCTTTAGACATCTAAATCAGCATTTTCAAACTTAATGTTTGAAGTTCATAGAAAGCACTAGAATTTCACAGGCACTGAGGAAGAGGAGGTATTTTCAGAAGAGTTCGTTCTCACCCCTACTACTTTTTTTTTAAGTTTTGAATGTTGAAAAGAATCAGGCCTCTAGGTATATCTTCTCTGACTCTCCAAAATAGGAGACGTCCCTTCTGTCAGTTGTCTTAAGTTGATCCACTCCCCCCAGCTCCATTCTGTGCGTGTTATTACTGTGTTTGAATTTGAGTAAAATGACCTGAGGAGGAACAAAGTCCCCAGAGACCGGGTGTTTAGTATAGAGGGAGGAGATTATTTTAACCCCAGTCTCCGTAGCAGCTGTATTTGTGTTGCTATCATTCATGAAACTGGGAAAGAAAACTAGGCTTCTGCCTCTGTCGTTGTCAGCTTGTTTGTGCTGGAGGACTGAAAGGCTTGAAATTACGAACAGGGTTCAAGGAAGTGAGCTGGAAATGGCTGAAGACTGCATAACTGCTTATAAATACTGTACCTAACACCTGTGGCGTTTATACAAGATGCAAGATTCTTGCCTCAGATACCTATCAGCAGCAGCTTTGTAAAATGGACTCAGCTGTGTTTTGATTCAACCCTGGATTATCTGTCATTTTAGGAGAGATACTGGAAATGGGATTTTGTGGCTCATCTTCACCGTTGATTGGCTGAGAAAGATCCAAGTTCGATGCCTGACAATTCATAGCTACCCCTTTCCTTCATTTGCTTCAAAAATCATAAACACCAAGCAACAGGAGCTGATGTTGCCTTATGTTGCTGATATCATCTACAAAAAGAGGTCCAGGAAAGGCAAACTGCAGCTGTAGCACCTGCGTTTCTTACCACAGTCAGCAGCACGGATCTGGTGCAATCAGCAGCAACAGCCACCCTGAGAACTAGGTCAACCTTTGCTGGAGCGTTGCAGTGTGTTGCAAACAACAGTGAACCATGAAGGTTTTCAGTCCCGCGTCGGCTATATCCAGGTAGCAGAAGTGCTCTTACTAAGGTTAGTCGTGAGGGATCTGGCAACCAGCTACACGTGAAATTATTACATGAGAGAAACCTTTATTTGCGAAAGAGTGGTGAGCATCAAAAGGCAAGGTTCGCCTGCCAAGGATGTTTCCTCGGTGCAGCGGCGGTTGCCAGTGCAAAGACTTGAAGGTGGCAGCAGCATCAGCAGTACCATTGCCCTGCTAGCCCCACATGGCATCCTTGCTGGGGAATACTCAACAGGGGCACTGGTAATCCAAAGAGCTCGGCTGGGTGAATAGTAACCTGCTGCTGCCGTTGTGGAGCCTGCTGCTATCTCTATGACAAGTGATCATGTGCTCTTGCGTATGTGCTTTAGAACTATAGTTCACAGAATCACAGAATCGTAAGGGTTGGAAGGGACCTCTGGCGATCATCCAGTCAAACCCCCCTGCCGAAGCAGGGTCACCTACAGCAGGCTGCACAGGACCTTGTCGAGGCGGGTCTTGAATATCTCCAGAGAGGGAGACTCCACAACCTCCCTGGGCAGCCTGTTCCAGTGCTCCATCACCCTCGGAAGGAAGAAGTTCTTCCTCATGTTCAACTGGAACTTCTCGTGCTTCAGTTTGTGGTCGTTGCCCCTTGTCCTGTTCCTGGGCACCACTGAAAAGACTCTGGCCCCATCCTCCTGACACCCACCCTTGAGATATTTGTATGCATTTATTAGGTCCCCTTGCAGCCTTCTCTTCTTCAGGCTAAACAAGCCCAGCTCCCTCAGCCTTGCCTCACAGGAGAGATGCTCCAGGAACCTCATCTTCTTTGTAGCCCTTTTCTTTGCAGTTCCTTTTCTTTCTTCTTACACCAGCACATTCATTCATAGCTAGTAAAGCACAAGACTGTGTCTGAAAATCACATTCCTGCACTGGCCTCTGCCGCACCTAGGATCTTGTCCCAGGGTAATCAGATTAGCAATCTGCACATTACTATTTCCCAAGAAATGTTCAACGTGCTACGTGTTGATGGGTAAAATTACGGTCTTTTTCCTTACCAGATTATAATGACTTTGGGTTGCCTAGAGGCTGTAGATTCCTGCTGAGGGTGACATCTATTTGGGAGTTTTCAAAGCTCTCAGGCATTGCCATATGTCACACATGCCTCCCTCTTGGATAGCCAACTGGACTTCCTTCTGCTCTTGCAGTGCTTCCTCCTACCCTGATTACCTCTACTGCCAAATTCAATCATTAGTCCTGACTAAGGGTGGTCCTTAGTCCCTATATTCACCTACGGCTTGACTGAAATATTTGTTTTCAAGCTTGCATTAAGAAGGGGAATTGTCCACATCATAGGGAATATAAAATTTTATGATGTGGTGCTTTGCTTGTGACTGAAGTCTTGATATCTTTGGTAATATCCAGAATAAATATCCTAATTTGTGGTATAGTGGGCACATTACACAGGGTCAGTTCTGCTATTTTACTTTTTTAGTGTGGTTTTTTTCAACTACTACAGCCAATTCATTGAATCCTACTCCTTGTTTTAGCAATGAAAATGACGAAAATAAGAAAATTCTTTGGCTCGTCTTTTGTGTTTCTGGATTTTTTTACAGCTGGATGACAACAGCTAACCACTGACAGTTCCAGTTTTATGGGTATTTCATGGCAGCACCTGCTACAGAAAATGAGCATAAACTGAAATGCCACATTTTGCTGCCATATGAGCTGATCAAGCAAATGTTGGCTATTTATCAGATAGCTGGAGAATAACAGAGATAAAGCTAATCAAGCACTAGTGAGGATCCTGCATGTACTCTATCATGCTGCTCAAGGACTATAAAATCTATGTAAATTCTCCTTTGTTATTAACTATAAGTATTTATAAATTATCATTTATAAATTATCTCCTTCAGTGCCTATAACAGAACACCAAAGTTAATTTCCTGAAACTGAGAATGAAAAACCTGGATGAGGTCCTGACTTTGCTTGGATCTCTGGTGTTCGAATCTATGTGCTGCGTTACGTATGAAGTAGCAGTCTGTGGCACGTGATTGAACTAACAACATATCAACAAAACGACCTGAAGACTTTAAGGGCTTGCACTAGGGTTGTTTTCACACATTGGGTGTGTTTATTTGAGTTTGTTGCCATCATGATTGTTTCCTGCCCTCTCCAAATGATGCTCAATTTGCATTTGTTTCTCTCAAGGCAGGTGTTCTATTTTCCTTGCTTATACGGCTCCAACATTTAAAACCATGCCCATAGGGACACCTGGCACTCTTAAGTGGCAGTATTCTTATCTCACCTTCCCAATGATGAAATCTTTCTACTCCATCTTTCCTTAACAATGTTATGTCTGCAATCATTTATTCAGCTAGCCCTACTTACCAGTGTCATTGGAAGTAATCCAATGGAAGCAATATAGGCATGTGTCCTGGTTTTGGCTAGGATAGTTTTCTCCCTACTAGTTGGTATAGTGCTAAGCAGTCAAGGACTTTTCAGCTTCTCATGCTTGGCCCCACCAGCAAGCAGGGAGGGGGTGCAGGAGAAGCTGGGAGGGGTCACAGCAGGGACAGCTCACCCAAACTGGCCAAAGGGATACTCCATACCATAAAACGTCGTGCTCAGTATATAAGCTGAGGGAATTGGCCAAGGGACAATGATTGCTGCTTGGGGGCAGGCTGAGTACTGGACACTGGGTAATGGGCAATTGCATTGCGCGTCACTTGTTTTTTTATTGTTGTTGTTGTTATTATTATTATCTCTCCCTTTGCTGCCTTATTAAACTGTCTTTATCTGAACCCAGTTCTACTTTTACCCAGTTCTACTACTCAGCCCCAAGTTCTACTTTTTTTCTCATTCTCCTCCCCATCCCACGGGGGAGGACAGGGGGATGGGGTGCAAACGAGGGGCTGTCTGGTGCTCATTTGCTGGCTGGGGTTAAACCACGACAGCAGGGTACACTTGTCTATTGAAATATAAGATACTAACACTCTTTAATACATGTATATTCATTTCTCTACCTTCTGGATAGCAATTCTGAGGTTACACAACAGATTTAATGTTAGGTGGTTTACGTTTCAAAATGAATAATTAATGTCTACATGGAATGGCAAATTGTGAAGGTCCATTTCAGAAGTTGCTACTGAGTAAAGTTCCAATATGTATTTATTTTTCTGACATCTTCTGCATGTTAATGCCATCCTAATGTTTGCTGGTGTCCTAGACACTCTACTTTAAAATACTGGAACCGCGGTACCCAGAAGAGAATAGCCTGGTAGCTGAAATACTGATTCAAATGGCCTGAGTTCAACCTCTTTGTTTGGCATCTTTGGATGGATCATTTGTACCTCAGAAAAATTTGGCTAAAACATATTGAAAATTGTTACTTCACAGCAGGTAAGTGAGGCTTGCAAAATGGTTAGAAATGATAAATATCTGCAGTTTCGCAGTGCTCCCTCGTGTTTAAAGAGAGCAACAGGTGGAAGGGGAGGGGAAAGACTTCCAGAAGAGAGAAAGGAGGTTAACAGAAGTAAACATATTGCGTACGTTTTTAATCATTTATGTCTCACTGAAAATCTGTCCACTAACCACTTAACTAAAGCTAGCTGCCCTTTTTCCCAGCATATCATTTCTGCTTTAAGAAGGTTGCAACTATTTGCCGGTTTGTTATAAAGCAAGAAGTAGAGGCATGACTGGGTACAATTTAGCTGTGCTTAGGCTTTTTCCTCTCCCTAATGGATGATAATGGCCTGTCAAGTGCAGTAGGAGCACTCTAAAAGGCCTGTCTCACACAGGTGATACTGAAATGTGCACTGGGCTCAGAAATCATGCTGTAAAAATATGAACCACTTACAGATTGTTCAGAGGTGTGAGCTACTGGATAAACCCAACTACAACTAATATTTTTTCATATGCTTTGCCCATTTCTTATCCACATGCTTTATTTAATAGTCTGTTATCATATCAATGAAAAGCGTAGTATTTTATTTCATCTCCAAGGAGTACGTAGACTTTCCAGCATCCCTGAAAGCCTCCAAGTTTATCTTGTCAATAGAGCTGCAGGCAGTGAATAGAATTGCAGCAAAATGTTCAATGTCTGAGTGTACTCACATCGACAAAATGTATATCCCACTGCAATGGTAATAGCGAGGCATCCAGCGATGTCACAAGGGAAATGGTTTACAGGCTTCACTCTGTTATCTCACAGAGTAGGTTTTGGAGCAGAACAATGCTCGTCGTTGTTGTCTGATATGCACACAATATCTGTTTTCCTCTTCTAGTGACGGAGAAGTCAGACTCCCACCCAGACACAAGTGCTGCAGCTCTGCCTCCGACCACAACTCCCTTCTACCCTTGCACAGAGAAGACCCCCTCGTGCTGCTCCTGCTTCACTGCTGCTTCTCGTCCGTGTGGGACATGCTCCACCAGCGCCATTGCTACAGATTAATTTATTGACAAAATTGCTTCAAAACACTGCCTCCTTTTTGATGCAAACCAAAAAAAACCCAAAAAACCCTAACCCACTCATGAGAGCCTTTTACACCTTCACACGTAGCTGGATTACTGTAGTGGCAGTGACCACACATCTCAGAGAAGAAGATCCAAAGGACCTCCATATGCCATACTCCCAGAAAGGTCAGCTCCTGTGGTCTCAGCCGGGTCAGGGGAGGTGAGCGCCGCAGAGGGATTTCACAGAAAAGGTGCTGGGAGATGTCTGAAGTATGAGCTGATGGCCAAGGGAAGCTGTAGAGGGATGCTCCTTCTGGCTGCAAGTTACGCCAGCTGTTTAATCAGCCAGTCTTTAATTAGGTTCATTTTTCGAAGCAGTCACATGAAACTGGCAAAATAATTTCAGGAATTACTGCACCATAAGAGCAGCATACATTACAGCATTCCTTCCTACCACATTGCAGCTATTGGTTTGTTGGAACATTATGATGATAACATTATCCGAAGAGCAGCATACCATGCATGCTGAGAGTCTATCTGGCTTTGTGGAAAATGGACCAAATGGACAACAGCTACCTGCCCTTCGCAAAAAAGCCATTCCTTAGTCAGAATATACTGCTCAAAGTTGCAGTTTTTAACCCATAATCCATCCAATTCACTTATCCTTGTACAAAGAATTGTTTTTTACCTAACAAAACAGAACATACTTTCTTCTACTGAAAAAATTACAGTTAAATCTTCCTTATAATGTCTTTAGGTTCACAGAGTCATCGAATATTAACTTTGAAGGCACCTTCAATATCTGCAAGAACCCTCGTTGTTGAAAAAGATTCATTACCAGGTTTGCATGTATTTCAAACCTAATTTTAATATCCAGCAGTGTAATGCTGTTGTTATGCTATTACATGAATGATATAACTTTTCTTTTTATATATATAATCAGTATGCATAATACATTGACAGAGACTTGAATCTTTCTTACATCCAAAATTCCAAATGCTCTTATATCTGTTATTACAACCCACCAATCTAATCCTCTGAAATCATAAAATCTGTTTTTGTGTACATTGTGACAAAAGGCTTCTGTGTTGTCTGCACTTTAATAACTGCTGTGTGACAACTTTAGAAAGTAGAAAAGCCAGAGCTTCTTTCCCAGGGATGTGTTAACAAAGTTTCTGGCTGCTGTTTAAACCCCTTCCCATGCCTATTTTCAAGCACCAATGTAATCAGTCTCTATACAGCATGCAGGCTGAAGCGGTGCTAGTCAGCATGCTGCTGACTGTTGCTGTTATGGCATGATTAAACATGTTATTCCAGATGGAGGATGAATTTTCACAGCAGCAGGGAGTTAGCATCCACTTGCATCTGTGAATTCTTTCTAGAACGTAAATTCAAAGTAAACCTCCATATTAACCCTCATCTATTTTAAACAGTGAACATTTCTATTAAAATAAATGCTAAGAGGAATACATATGCACATGTGTGTGTGTATACACACACACACACACACACACACACACACCATGAACTAGGAGAAAACAGATGCGGGAGGGCCGTAAATTTTAGGCAAATATTGTCACAACCCAAAGATGTCTCACTCTGTGCTGCGAGTGAAACAGGGAAGACAGGAGACCTTACGGATAAAGGGAAGATCCATCTTTCTTGGTGCAGTTTATGTTTTTTAAACAGTAGCTTAGTGGCAAGATCTGGTGCTTGCTTTCTGTTTTTTCAAATGGACAGCATAAACTAAATTTCTTGGTGAAAAACTTAAAAAATGGAGCAGACAGGGCAGCTGCAATTAGCTATTGCAAATTGTCCTTAGAAGAAAAGGTGATTTCCATCAGACTCTTGTAATCTTTTGAATCCACAGAGATGAGCAGCCAGAGAAGCGAGCTTCAGACCTTTTTCAGATGGACCACATACACCACTCACCGTACAAACACAACCAGAAACATTTAATTTTACTTTAATGGAAGATGAAATTCACATAGGTATGGCACTGAAAAATGTACAACTACATATTCTAATAATATCAACCAGAAAATACCTAGTCTCCACACAGGGTCAGACAGTAATGAAAAGGAGAAGTCAAGGGCAGATTAAACTGAATAAACAGTACCAGAAGACCAGCAGGGCAGGTTTGTTGGATGAGGTCTCCAAACTGTGGCAGGAGTCTGGAAGGAGTAGCAGAGAAGGGAAAAGTAATTATCTACTGAGGAAGACAGAAATGCAGCCAGTGCCTGTCGGAATGGGCTGTGCATTATTGCTTCTTTCCTGCATTGAAAGTTTGCTGCGGAGCTCCCACAAAATTTTGAGACCCATAAACCAGATACTTGCAAATGGGGAAATATTATCAGTGAGCTCTGAGACGAACATTAGAAAATGAGAAAAAATCTGGTTCTTATTTTGTATACAAGGGGGAAACATAGTTTGAACTCTTTCTCTTGGAGACTGAGCTTACAAGACTACCTATCCATCACCAAAGATTCATGTTTGCCCTATTCCCTGAAAAATTGTTTTATAGACCCAGGAATTATAGAGAGAACAATAACTTCAGTACTACTAAAAACTGGACATCCATGTAAATAAACATGATGCTAAAGCACATTAATTCCTAGTTGTAGTAAGACTTATTAACTTGAAATGCACCAGGAACAAACAAGAACAGTGTCAATCTTGCTTTCCTGCCAATCTTTCTCTTGTGGTTCCATTCATATTGTAAAAAAATAGAAGCTGTCGATGAATGCTACTGTATTATGTCATAATCAAGCATAAACAAAATAGGCACTTATAGAAAACACATTCTGTTCCATTTATTTAGAATCTGAAAAATTTAATGCAATATAGTTATGTACTTTTTCAACAAATCATGTATTACAAAATTCTCCCATGTTGGCTTTTGGTAATACATGCTGAACTTGTTTATCAAAGCCCTGTGTTATTTACATATAGAATATAATTTTGGATTGTCAAGGGACATTGATATTCCCTGGCACTGCGGGGTTTAAATGACGAGTTAACGCTGCCCTCTGCAGTTATTCTGGATTCAAACTCTCTTTCTACTGCTCTTACAGCATTGGTAGCAATGCTGTGGTTACTATCATGGTCTAAGGATATAGGAAGAGGATTTTTAAAATTAAATTATGGTAGCTTGGTAAAAAAAAACAAACACAGATCAGGTCTGGGGAGGGGGTCACAAGTTGTTCTTCTGGTCTAAAACAGAAGCAGGAAACGTCTTTTTCAGCCTGGGAGAAAGGCTGATATGCTGAAAGCTCCTCTGTTTCTTCCAACCTGTATGTTTAAAAGTAATTGAAGATGTCGCCACTCCCTACAAGCCTTTCCTACCTGAGTAACTGAAAGCATACACAGATCGTGTATTGGATAAATGTGCAGCGGTGTCCAGCTCTGCTGTGTAGCTTTCTGCGAGAGCTCTGAGACCGTCTGAATAGCTTGCCTGAAACCCCTCTTAGTGAGAAAACTGGGAATGGTGGAGAATATACTACATCCCTATGGTCATTTACACTCTCTGCACAAATGTACCTCTTCTTATCTACAGCTGAGCACAGGAAAAAATGCTTCCAGGTTCATCTAACTTCTGTTTTCTTTTACCTGTGAGCCTCCCCTGACTTCAGGGGCATAGATTTCATCTGCAGCATAAGAAAGCCAGTTGTAGGACAGCAGCTGAAACTCTGCTCACCTCTAGGAGAAAACCTTTGACATGTTTATTGTCCAGGCTGCGTTGCAAGCTTTAATCATTTTGTAATGAGGAGTCCTCATCCCTTGCTTTCTTACCTTTCCACAGTGCCTTATTTTAAGATTTGGCCTAGACCGTTACAAGCTTACATTCCCTGCTGAGTTTAAAGATCTGGTGAGAGGTTATTACCTTGTAAAATGCATGTGATAACTTGGAGCAGTTGGTTGTTTCCACATGTTGGATAGAAGGCAATGCAAGGATAAAGAGTAACTCTAACATGAAAAACTGAGCGCTCTCCTCCAAGAAAAACAAATAGCGGAAAAACTAGAGCTTTAAGATGATTTTACAAGGAAGATGCGTGTTCGACAAACCGGAAGAAGAAAAAGACAAAGGCAGGCATGTTGATGTTAATGTGACTCCAAAAAGAGCTATTGCTACTCAGTCACATCTGCAGCCTTCCACAAATACAGATTTACAAACATCCATCTATTTATTGAAATTCAATCTTAAGCAATATTTGAAGCAGAAAGCATGTTTTCAGCTGAATTACTAAGAGGTATTGCTACAAAGGGATTTCTGGAGATCCCATTGCCTTTGTTTGATGTGACTTTGAGTCTCCTTTATTTTCCATGCCAGTTTTCCTGCACTTAGTAATTGCAACCAGACAGCATCTCCTCTTTGCTACCTGCTGTGAGCATTTTCTTTCTGTTTTGTTATTCCTAACTCGTTACCATGATTGGGCACAACGAATCCAAATACACATTTCATTATGTTTCTGTTTCCAGATTCCAGGTTTATACTTTGTTATTCATGATGCATTAAAATCCTGCTAACAATTTTCATTCTACTCATCTGAAGACACTGTTGGAGCTGTACAGGACGATGTAACAAGAAGATATTAAGAATTACAAATGTAGGCATTCGCCAACATAGCGTGGAGCTATTAAGCAAAATTCTACTCTGATTAATGCTGATAAATCCCTAATAATTCTTCTGAAATCCCACTTCCTACACCCTCTTGCCCTAGTTAATGAAAGTAGAATTTAGTCTGCTGGTTGTAAAACACAATCAGAACTTTGTTATTGTCTCAAGTAAGGGCAGGATTTTACCCAATTTCATTTTATTTCCATCATAATAGGTAGACTCCATTTCTGATATCAAATTCATTTGATTTATTCTGTAATGAATCCAGTCATTCATTTTCACATTCATTTTATTCTTTACCTTTCTTTGAACCAAATGCAAACAACATTATAATGAAACAGCTAATGAAAAATTCCATGAAACTCGTAATGAATCACAGAATATTTAAGACAAGAGCAATCTAGACTACATTACATCATTCCAATGCACTGCAGCAACGATATTATGCATCTTTCCATTAAGGAATTTGTTGCTGAGATCTGCTTTACTGATACAGCTAGTCGGAGCTCTTTCCGTCTGACACCATATCCATCCTAACATAATGCCTACAGTCTATTACATTAAGGTCAATATTTCTAACTGAGTTAAAGAGAAGCATTAACGTTTCTAAAATCATTAACAGAGAAATTAAAAAAGATAACCATATGATCTAATAACTTTTGAATTATTTGCAGTGTACAATACCAAAAAATACTCTGTAAACTTCATCTAAACGAAATACATTCACTCTTCCAACAGGACTAAAAATGAATGCTTCTCTTGTGCACTACCTTATCAACATGTGCAGAACACTAAATCATACCTCGTCTCCTCCAAAAACTGATTCTCTGATTTCTGTTCAGTTTATGGCTTCAGGACAGCTCTAGATAACATTACTGTGATCATTTTTTTATCACTCTGTTTTAGTTTCTAAGCTGTGAGAAGGAAGTCCTGGCATACCTGCAGCACATCCCATTCTTGAAGAAAAGACCAGGGCCACCATTTGCTTTTCACAACCTGGAATGCAGGCCCATGCAGGAACATTTAAGAACATGTCTGTTCCGTGTAAGGCCCCTTGAAATTAAATGGTTTTCCTACATAGTACAGACAGTGCAAAACACTGGTTAAAAAGATTTGTCATTTTCTGACATCATTAATCAATCAGGGAATATTTAATCCAAATTTGCTGTCTTTCATGCTCGTTGTTCTAGTGTGTTTAATTCTAGTATCTTAGTGAGTTAGCTGGAACTTGCTTGTAAACATTTTCTAAATCAGCCACATTCACATCTATAACGCTGTACTGGATAATAGTTATTAATAGTGAATACTTGGTATACAAATAATGTATGGACCTGTTTTGCAAAAGAACATCATGTAGAGAGAACCACATATTATGAAGCAGATGTAGATTTGCAGTTATATAACATATCACTTCACTGCTATTTTTTGGAAACAGATATGTGTTTACACTCTTAACGCTGTAAGGTATAAAAAGTGAATTGAAGTGTGTAAACAAAAAGCTGTTCTCAAGTGTGTAAACAAAAAGCTTTGGATGTCCAGTGACTCCCAAGTTTTTGGGAGGAAATGTCTTTTTTAATAAAATGCAGACTAATCAAGAGACATGTTCTTAGACATAATTTAAGGCTATAGATATGATGATATGGTTATTCTCCTTTTTTTTTGAGTGACTGTCACTTAGAAAATGAACCTAAAAAGAGTCCAGACCACAGTGCATACATACAAATGCTTGAAGTAGACAAATCACACAGATACTTTTTTAACATAATGAAAGCAAATAGAGCTCTGAGTTCAAGTAATGGTACATGAATCAGTCTAGGCTAGGCTGAAACCTCACTTTTGAGAAGAAGAAAACTTTGAAAAAATAACTTCCAAACTTAAAGCAAAGCATTGAACATTGTTAAGATGTCTCTTGCCATTCCTTGGCCTCTTCATTGTCAAGCACAATTCTTTCTTTGTCAAGAAAGCTCTTCCCACAAGGAGAAATACCTGTGCAGTGGGTATCGTTTGATTAGTGCCGTGCTCCTACAAACCCACTGATTCGTATCCTACTTTGCAGCTTTTAAATGAGGCTTTCATCTTTGGTTTATAACCTGAATCAAAGCCAGTTTAATTTCTGTTCTTCTGCATCAACCACCCCCTATTACTGAAAATCTTTTCACGGTAGTAAAATCTGCAGAGCTACAATGTCAAACTTTAAGTAAGCCTGAGAACGCAGGAGCCTTTTGTAAGTAATAATAAATAATCTGTTGCTAAAGCAGAGCTTAAGCCTGGCCTCCGGCTTTAGAGTGAAGCCATAGCCTCCAAGCCAGGGCTGGGAGTCTTTCCAAGTCCTTCAGGATTGTAGAACCCTTGGCTTGAGCCTGGGCTCTGCCAAGGGTCCCAGTCCTCACCTGGCTCTGGTGGGTACATGCCACCGAGCTTCGAACGCCTTGGAGAGCTGCTGGATGCATGTGGCTTCAGCCATGTGGTCATCGGCCACAGCAAGATTTAGAGAGGGCCAGAAGAGCTGCTCCCCTGCTTTAACCTGGGTTTGCTGCGTTTGGGATGAATCTGATGTGAACCACGTGCAGGAAGGACTGGGTCTGCAGCGCACAACAAGCTCAGCCTCAGCGAACTCAGGAGCTGACGTGCAGAGGTGCTGACAGTCCCTGGTGCCACGGCACAGCTGAGACAGCCAAGGGATCCTTCCACAGTGGGGGAAGTCAGAAAAATCTTAATCTGAGCAGCACCTAGTTTTGCACCTAGACTCTCTTCCCTTGCCATACTCTACTGTTCAGTGTATTAGATATAAATTCCTGAATGATCAAATTTTGCAATCATATCATAAGCTTTCGTCACTTTTTCATACAGTTCACTTATTTTGCTATAGTTACTCTTCAGAACTAAAACTGCAAGCATCTGTTGGATTATAATGTAATAGAATTACACTTTTTGTATTTTGTTCTTTTAACATTCAGGAGTAATTGTTATAATGGCTATAATATTACCTCAAGGTAAACGTCTTTTATTTTTACCATTTGATAGTAATCTTCAGGTATCATTTCCCTTTTACCTAAGCTCAAGTCAGGCAACACAGGCATTTGAGCCACTTACTAGTCAGCAATCTTCGCTACTTACAACCTATTGTCAGTGTGCCATTCTGTGGCATTCACGGTGATGTCAAAAGAATTTAAGTTCCTTAGATCTGACAGTATTTCAGAAATAAGCCAGTAAATATGCACTAAAAACTGTGTAAACATAATCCCTGTGTTTGGTCTACCCATAAATGTATCTCTAGGAGATAGCTGTTTCTATGTTTTCTGTAAGAAATGCAATTTTAAGGAAGAAAGTAACCGATTCTGGTATAAAAAGTCACACCAAAGGTCTAGAAAAGAACTGCACGTTTTTAGGCACTTCAAATTGCACCTCAGTGATGAAAGAAAACTTAGTTGCCTTTCTGCAAATCCACCATGCTGTCATGGTATCCAGCCACGCGGGAAGCAGGATGATGGTGTAGTAGTCACGAGACCAAAGGAAGCAAGAGTTGTAAAGCACAGACCTTCATCTGCGGGGTCCAGGCACTCTTCCTTCAGAAACATGTCCACATCTGTGCTGCTCCTTTCAGATCAAAGGCAGAGTATTATCTAAATTATGCCTGATGATTATTAAACTCCTATTTCTTCTGCAAAATTACTATCTCATGAAATCTTTCTGCGTGGTTGCACTCTCTGGTGTATTTGTTCTCTTGTCTTTAAGCGAGTGCTGTGCATCTATTTGGGAACAATAACTGGTTGTGAATTTCCATTTGGTGATGGAATTGCAATAACCCAATATAAAAAATTATTTTTTGAAATACAGAACCCATCAGAAATCCTGACGTCAGTAATCTGGTCTGGCATGCGGTTACAGCAATAGTCTTCAGTTTCTCTGAAATGAAAAGTGGATGTGACTGGGGACGGGGCATGTGGGGAGGGTTTAACCAGCACAAGGTGGTCGTGTGCTGAAGTTGGCAGTACTGTTAGAGAGGGAGGAAGTGGCTCCTGATGCTATGGCACACAATCAAACCCACAGGACACAAACCCATTAAGAGATTAGGACGTAATTCCTGATAAAAGACTCTACTTGTCACAATGCAGAGCCAGACAGAGATAACACAGCTATTACAGACTGCCTAGTGTAGGGTCTGGTATACTCTGACTCTCTGACTTATTTCCAGATATGAGACTTGTCTTCAAGGAAGGCACAAAGGCATGGTGTGGCTCGGGTTTTCACTCTGACTTGGGAGCTGAGAACTTCTGCTGGATCTAATTGATCCTAATATATTATAAAGCTGTATGTGGTGTGTGATCTAGTCATCAAGCATTTATTTTACACTCTGATTTCTACTACAGAACATTTTTAAACCTGTACTTCTGTTGAACTAACACTTAGCAACTTTTTCACTGTCATGTTTTTATCTGAGATGGTTGTGTCTAAGCTTAGTTAGTGACATGTGAGCAAGACTTGAAATGTTAGGTACTGCTTTCGAAAACCTCAACCTTCAAAGTCCGTGAACACTAAAAGTAAGATTTAAGAGGTTGTCCTTGAGGCTTGAGAATATTCCTGGATTTGTACCTAGCATACCAACAGCTGTTTGGTTGTCATGACAATTATACCCATTTGGTGACTTTCTGTTTTTAGCTTCTTTGAAATAAAGCCCATTTAATTATGAGTAAAAGCATCTTACGTCTCACTAGGAAGAAGCAAGTTAGGATTACTTTAGCATGTGCCTGTGGTATTAACATCATGGAAAAGGTGTGTATCTCATCTGGGTTTGTCAACCTGCTGACCAGCTCTCTGCTTGCTGGGATTGCCTTGGTTTACTTCTGCCTGAGTCTATGATAGAAGATCCTTCCTCATCCCAGCTTCATCAAGGATCGTATGTTCACACTGATACTTTCATTTAAGCAACAAAACTGTTTGTTTGGCTTCTTTGAAATCTGTTGTATCAGGAGCTTGCTGTATCTTACAGTTTAAAAGCGCACTCTCTAAAGACTTAACTTGGATCATTCAGGGCAGAATATTGGCATTGCATTGTTGAAACACCCAAATCCAGACAAATTACTGGAAGTGCTGTTTCCACAGTCGTAAGCGCAGGTAAAATGAGAGACTTTGTTGCTTAATAGAAAACAATTGGGATAAAAGAATGAAAATAAAAGATAACAAAGCCGAGTGTGTCTGAGGATTCTGGTTACAGTCCAGGATTCCCATTTGTATAACTTGCAAGCAAGAAGATAGTCAGAAGGAGCAGAGCTGATGATAAGCAAAAAGTACTGCTGTTAGCCTTGATGGGTACTAGGCTCCTAGAATGTCCAGGTCCCATCATTTTCCTGTATTTTGATCAACACTGCTCAGTAACTGATACAACCTGAAACTGAAGCACCATTCCCATAACTCGTACAAGTACACCTTGAAACGGAAGCTTGTAAGCTGTCTCATCAAATCAAAGGCATGACGTCAAATAGAAAACATTTGTCGTCCTCTTCAGGTTTTCTCTCAATTCTATTCTCACTTCACCCTCTCTGTTTTTTGTCACCATAAAGTAGTTCATTCCCATCAGTGGTGACAGCTTCATCAGCTACTTGTCTTTCTATAAAAATTTACAGAAGAAATGTATCTTCCTTCTAATAAGCTCCTTAAGTTAAAAGAAAATTTACAACCTCTGTAGGTAATGTAGATAAAGCAGGAGAAATGGAGGTGAAATGATTTATGAAGAGCCATGTAGTCAGGTCAGAATCAGGAGATGACAATTCAGATTTAAGGTCCCGTGCCCTGATGTTTGCATTGCTTTCACAACTGCACTGTGCTGCAGCAAGTTTGCATGGCACTTTATGATGTATTCTTCAAGGGACAGTTTGTTTTCTAGTCTGACAAATTCCAAGAGTCAGTTGACTATTAATACTTCTAGTTTTGCTTTGAGCATTTACTACATAGCTAGTATAACCCTGTCAGTTTCTGAGAACATCAGTCTGCTTTGCTGTCACTTCACAGAAAATAAATATTGCAAGATCTATTGTGCCAGATCCGGTCCTATGCTCTGCTTTCCTTGAACCACAGATGCAATGCTAAGAAAATAGACAACCACAGGTGACATTAAGTTGGCAAAAAAGGAAAGGCTGCCTCAAAGTTATTAAATATCCTCTTCCCATGCCCTAGCTGCTATTTGATAACTTGCCTTATCTGAAGCCCCAGATAATCCCACCTGTTTCCTCACCTCTAACCTTGCTTTGCTACTTTAATTAAGTAGGCACATGTGGAGAACAAATCCTTTGCTTGGGAGAGTATAGATGATGTGTGTCAGCCTTACTTCATTTTACTGAGTAGAGTGAAGCAAAGGTAAAAATCAAGTTACTCGAGAGAAATATGTATCTGCAGCAATTTAGCATGCACTGTGAAAATTGCTTTCATGAAAAGAAGATGGAAATCGTTTTGAAGGACATATGTCAATGAGTTTCAGACCCACTTGCATGTACTTTCCTCAATAAAAATCTTCTCCCAGTACAAACATGCACGCAACAGTGTGCAAATGGCTGGTTTGGAGCAGCTGCCAAGCAGAAACCTTCAATCCCTTCAGATTTGTGGCCGATCTAACTCACTCTGATTTCTACACCTGACATGGCTTTCCATACAATTTTTGTTTCATTGCTATAAATATTTATTGCATCTGGGAGTGAGAGGGGAAGGATGAGAAAGAGGCATTCCCTTGGCAGGTTCTTGTTTGTGAAAAGTGAAATATTGTAAATGTTAACTCCAGTATATATGAAATGGAAAAAAGCTACACATGTTTATAACCAGAAAATAAGTGTAAATTTAATTCTTAACACCTTGTTATCACAGCTCGCTGCTTTGTGAAGGCTACTCTTCGAGGGCAAAGAAAGCATCCAAGGCAAGATGGCAAAACTTAATTATTTAAATCAGTCTTCTTCACCTCTAAATTGACTACAGATTGCTAAAAGTGAAAGAGGAAAAGAGTTTTTCTAACTTTCTGTAGCATTATTGTAAATGTGTTTTAAGGGGAATATGTTTTGTCACTTATCACTGATACCAGCTCATTTACGGGGAAGAATAGAGTGCTAAGAAGGAAATAACATTGATATTTAGTGTTCCTCACATCTAGTATAGATTTCAGGAATCAGGGCTCTCAAAAAAGCCTTAGAGGGTGTTATGGCAAGTTATGAAACTAAGGGAGGAGCTGAAAACATATGTTAAAACCTGTTAGATTTTGATCAATTGTTTCTTAGTCTCTTGAAGTTCTCTAAACGAAGAGGAGTCAAGGAAAAACAACATAAGCACCAGAAGATTAAAATCTGAAGTTCTGATTTCAGTCCCAAACATAAATTCAGATTGTTTCATTCAGTGCTACCAAGTTCAGGCTTTCAAAATCACTAGTCAGACCCCCAGTACCTGAAGTCACCTGAAAATGCTGAGATGCCAGAACATAGCAGAGGCTGCCTTTTAGCTTCACTTACGCCTTTCTTTGGGGCACTTTTTTCAAACCCTTCTCTGCATTTCCCTAGGCCAGACCCTTCCTTTAATAATCAGAAGAGTGTTGCTCTAAAATATTTGGTCTGTACGAAGAAAACATTGTGAGAAACCGTTTTTACACACTCACAGCAACAACCATTGCTATCTGACTTCTTCCTAACTGGTTGTGAGAAAGGACTGAGTTTTCAGGTACATAAATTGCTTCTGCCTTTGTCTTCATGTTTTTAGTTTCATTTGGTTGTTACAGATAATCTGCAGAGTATGCTAGGAGGCTCCCTCAGTCCTGAGTTTGTGTCCAGATCCTCCCAGTGTGGGTTCAAGGCTCCCTGTGAAACCAAGGAACAGATTTTTAGAAGAGATCCTAGACATGGCCCTGGAATTCATACAGGAATATGAAATTAGGAGTTGTCGTTCCACTCTCTGACACTAAATTCGTACGCAGTCCTGGGCTCCTTCAGTTTCTGTTGTCAGTCTGGCCTCTCAGCTAGGCATTTCAGGACATCAGCTGGTCATGAGACCGCACTTCTCTTCTATTGCATTTAGTGTGTCCCATTTAGGACCAATAAAATATAAGTAGTGCTAAAACCATCATAATTACTTACAGGTCATAGATGGTACCAACATTTTATTCCTGCTGTCAGCATGTGAAAAGTGTAACTGTTTTAATGTATATTGACTGTTAATCTAAACTATTCTTCCTTAAAGTAAAAAAAAAAAGAGCTTTATTTAAACAAAGTACATGCTTTTTCACTGCAAATCTGAGAAAATGGTTTCTTTATTAGGAAAATGTTTTCTTTATTTCTACAGAGTTCTCTTAGGATCCTGTTAAACCTCGATGGACTAGCTGGGGAAACAGAATATAAATTGCTCAGAGATGAGCAAACAGCACTAAGGTACCAGCATGTGCAAGCAGGAAGGTTAGTTTGCCCATGGGAGTTTCACACAGCCTGCATCAGCCCTCCCCGAGCTGCACGAGCCAAGGCGTACAAGTGGGACCACTTAACCAAGCTGCCACATTTACAAAACACACCGCTGGATTCTTGTAGCCACGCTTGAGAAATTTGATTTGATGTGTAGTAAAGCATTTAATAATAGCCATCATCATAAATACCTATAATTTCTTCCCAAGTGTCCATCGCAAACACTTTGCTTCTATTTATGGTTGTGCCGTTGCGTTACTCTTCAGACAGCGACTCCACGTAACAGGCACGGCCTGTCCTCCGGCTTGCTCTTGCCGAAAGCTTCTCGCTTTCCTGATGTGCCTCTCTTTCCCCCTGTCCTTGTGCTGTGCTCATGCTACTCTGCAGGTCTTCACTTTCAAACGCTGAACTACTGCTCTGGAGGAGGGACTAGGAGTCCTCATATTTCTGTACTGACCAGGCTGGTATATTCTTGACCGTAGCTGAATTTTCAATAAAAAGAATAAGACCTAAGTGTTTAACCGAGAATCCTGGAGTTTCTACATATTACAGGATGGTTAAAAACAGCTGAGAGTTCTTTCCTTATTGAAAAAATAGATTCAAAGTAAAGTGTTAGCTGTTAATTCCCCCAGGGTTTCAGAGTGACGTCTGCTGCATTTCCACAGAATCCATTTATTTCAGATAAATATGAAATTGCATAGGAGTCACATTAAATGCACCTACCTACTCGACTTGCTCCAGTATATCAATATTTTTCTTGGTCTGGGGAGCCTAAACTGGAGACAGTACTTCAGAGGTGGCCTCAAATGCCTAACACAGGGGAAGAACCACTTTGCCTCTCGGGAAGTGGTAGCAAGGGCTGGCAGCAAGCTAACAAGCAGCAAGAGCTATGCTCTTGGTGACACAGCCCAGGATGCAGCTGGCTTTCATTGCTGCAAGGGTACACTTGGCTCATGTTCAACTTGCTGTCACCAGGACCTCTTCTCTGCAATCGCTTTCCAGCCAGCTGCCCCTGGCCTGTTCTGTTGCATGGGATTAGTCTATCCCAGATGCAGGACCTTGCATTGGCTTTTGAGATTTCTCATGAGATTTGCCTCTTTGTGCACAAGCCTTGCTCTCTTGCCTATCAACTGCTGCCTGTGGTTTGGTGTCTGTGAATATGCTGAGGTTGCACTACATCCCATTCTCCAGGTTCTTAGTAAAGATGCTTAGAGTACTGGTGCCAGTATCAACCCCTGAGGGATGCCTCTAGGGACTGGGGGCCAGGTGGGACTTCATACCACTGGCTGCAACCCTTGGAGCCTGGCAGGTCAGCCAATATTCCATGCACCTGTTGAAACCCTGTTTCAGTAATTTTATTGTAAGGTTACTCTGTGTAACTGTAAAAAGCCTTGGTATAGTCAAAGGCGAGAAAACAGCCACTGCTGTCATCTCATCAACAGAACCAGTCACGTCTTCATAGGTCGTCAGATTGGTTAGATCCAACTTGCCTTTAGTGAACACAAGCTTCATGTTCCAAATCACTTTATTATTTTTCTTGTGCTTTAACATGTTTTCCAGGGGGATATTCTCCATAACCTTCCTGGAGACCAAAACTGGTCTCCTCGTGAAAGGATAGTTTCCTTTTTCTGCTTCTAAGGAACTAAAGGAAACTTCTGCTATTATTCACCTATTATACTAGCAGCAAACACATAAGAAACAGTGTTGTTTTACTACTTGCTCCACCCACCCTGCACCGAGGCACAGTGCAGTGCATAAGGTACGTACATACTCATTCCTGGGAGCAAAGGCTTAATGCTCTGGCTCTGCATTTGCTGAGACTGCAGCCTGACTCCCTTCGTTGCTTCCCACTGCCGGGTCTGTTGCAGCTGAACTTTGCTCTGCCTGAAAACAGCCCGACGGGTATGAATCTGGACTTCAGCAGCCTTCTCTGTTGCAGAGCAGTGCTACATGATGATGAGACCAAAAGTCTTGTGCTGCTGCAGAGCCCTCATTCATTCTTCTACATACATGGGTGAACACTTCCATTTTTTTCCCTTGCTGCAATCTTGTTGTACTCATTTCTTTCTTAAACAGCTTTTCCAGGAGGCCGTGCCCTTACTGTTGTCTAAACTGCCACCTTACACATGAAGCAGCTCTCTTCATGCCAGAGCTACAGGGACACATTCTACTGCACTGAAGGTGGCTTCAAGTCCCAGTTGAAGCAGTCACCATCATCTTCTGACCCTGAATCACTGAACTTTGGGCTTACTTAAAAAATGGTGATTAATGAAGTTAATTCTAGATTGTCATAGGCACAGAGTGCAAACTCGTATTCCACCAGACAATCCTCATCCATTGGTAATAGTTTTGGGACCTGAAGATTTTAGACTTTTGCAACTGGGCTCTGGAAGGGGTCCTCATGATAGGGCACAAGTCTGTAATGCCTTGTATCATGCTGGTTGTAGTTCAGTACTGCAGTAGACATTCAAGAGGATTTGGAGAGCTAAATTGGGCTTTTCAATCATTTTTCCAAAGATAATGAAAATGTATTCAACTCCTCGCAGCTGAAGTACAGGGGAAGGATTTGGAAATATTCTGAACATATTTTTCTTTTTCCCTCAGAAACAAGGTCAAGAGAGATTATTGTTTTATTAAATCATTCTTTACTTATCTTTGAAGTAGCCTGCAGTCCTCTTGATGGGAACTAGACTGAGTTCAGAGAACAGGGAAGGAGGAAGAGAAGCAGTCAAGAAAGAACTTGCTAGGATTTCACCATGGTAGTTTTACAAATGTTGCTTTACAATTCGTCTATTGTCCCCAAAATACCTCAAGCCATGCCAGTGATCTCCAAAATATGATGTTGCTGCCTACACAGGTACACAGATACCATCTTTGCAGTTGCCATATGGTGTCAAGTTCTGAAGTTTCATATCTTCATCTTCCTTGGCAGTCACAGTATGATAAACTTCTTTCAGAAAGAGAAGCTAACGCTTTTACTGTGTTACAATTCCACTTCATGGGGTCTAAGAGAATTCCAAATACAAGATTTCTAGTGAAGTGGAGAATGAACAACACGTGAAAATAGAAAAGCTTTCCTCTGTACTTCAGTTTATGCAACAGCAGACACAGATAACTTTTGCTCAAGTAGTTAAGTTTCCTCATTGCTCTGGGCTGCAATTAAATTAGCTCTAACTATCATTGGCTTAAAAATGCCTTAGCTCAAATCTGAACTGAAAGCACAAATTTCCACTCTCCAACCTGAGACAGAACAGACTTTAATATCTCCCTAGAGTCAAGTAGTAAATACATAGCATTGCATGACTTTTGGGATGGTCTTTAATAAGGCATTTTAACACAAAGTTTTTAATTTTTATTTTAGTTTTATTTAGAATCGAAAAAAACCACAACTGTGAATAGGTGCTAGAAAAATTCAGGTGCACCGAAGTAATGCTAACGAATGGTTACTCCTTAAGTGGTCAAATAGAGAAAGCTCGCTGCAAAAAAACCACAGCCAGCCGGGAGAGGAACCACCCGCTATTTATCCACGAAATACTGTGGGTCTGCTGCCATCTTCTGGGACCTGAAACCAAGGCAGGCCAACACTAAAGAAAATACTTCCACTTGCAAGAACGGGAGAGCTTTAGGTTTTGAGATCTACAATCAGCAGAGAACCTTGAGGGCTGACTCATTTGCCATGGTTCCGTGTACATGTCATGTTCCAGTTCCTCACTATTTACGTTTGACTCCTAAACACTAGGTTAACATACTTTCATAAATACAGCAAAATTATACTCCTTTAATTTAAGTTGTGGGGAAGACAGCTGTAAGCACTTGTTGCATTCTATTTCTGAGAAGTTTCTCAGAGTGATTGCTGGAGAATAGTGTAATTTTTTCCATTTATGTCCTACTGATTGGAGTGGCTTGTCATGGTTCATCATTAGGGCTCGCTGAAGTACTGTTGTGTGTTATACAAGCATGCCATTCAGTAGATGCATATCTGTGTGATGCATTTTGTTGTAACTTTATTGCATATTTCAGGCTCTTTCTGCTTTGGGAAAGACTCCAGGCAGTGAGACCTGGATTCATTTATTCTTTTTTTTATTATAATTTTTAAACTTACTGTGTGTCCCACGGGTTTGTTTATCTCGTAGTTTGATTGTGAACCAAAAAGTTTGTCATAAGAGTTCAACACTTTATATAAGCTATGAGTGGTTTTGTCATGGCTGACAACAAGGAACTGTTTGGTGTTTCATCATGGGAGCATAGTGCATGATCAGGAGGCAAGTAAAAAGAAATCACATAGCACCAGGCTTCTCAGGGACAGGTTAGACTTTATAACTATAGAAAATAAACACTTAAATAAATAATAAAGAACATAAATAAAATAAAATAAATAAAATAAATAAAATAAAATAAAATAAAATAAAATAAAATAAAATAAAATAAAATAAAATAAAATACTCTTAATTCTCCCTGCATCACTCCTTTTCAAAGCAAACAGCAACTCCCGCCCAACCTTGAGGTCTGAAACCACCACCTACTAGATTAGGCTGTTTAATGCATACACCTAATATTGAGTGTTACATTGATGGAATGGCACACTTCTGCCTACCCTCTTAAATATTAGCCTGTGGCGTAACTGGACTGGGGATGATTTTGTTGTACCAGCTTCACACCGTTCTCTCTCCACTTCAGGCTGGATGTCTCCCAGCCTGAAATGACAATTGATTCCTGGGCTTTTTCTTGCAGGACAACACAAGCACACAAATACAAAATGTTACCTGGTCAGAAACTCTGCCCACTGGGGGTGTGCAGCAGGAGGAAAACTGCAGCTGTCTTCCCACAGCCCTGTAAGATATATGAGATCTCAGGTGGCCCTTGGGACAGGGCTACCAAATGCATGTCACGCGAGTTGTGTAATACTTGGCACCTTGCCTTGGGTTTATCTTTGCTGCTCATACTGGCCATCAGTCTTGCTCCTCCTGAGACTGACTGCTCCTATGGGAAACATCTTTGCTTCTGCCCACTCCTTGTCTCTCGCTTGTAAAAGATGATTTTATACTCCCAATGCAGCTGAGAGTTATCTGTCTGTTGGCTAAGCAGAAATAACCCCATGTCTTGAAGAAGCCCCCCACACTCAGGTGAGACAGCGGAGGAAAGCTGTTACAGAGTCTTCAGGTAATCTGGGAGCAAGTTGACGACAACTGGCAAGTGAAATACACCACTCTAATAAAAATTAAAAAAAAAAAATCTAGGACAACACCTGTGCAACATTTAGCTGTTAAAAATCCCAGTACATTTCTTCACTTTATCATACCAACAAAAATGAGGCACAACTTGGCTGTTCTGCGTGAGATAGTTTTTTAGTTACATGATGTGGTTTCTACAACATAAAACTCTGTTTTGTAATATCCCTTACTATGACAATCCACAGAAAATAAAATCTGTTCCACGCTTGTCCGTCTGGCACATGATTGAGTAAAAATTTTGTTTAATATTTATACTACTGCTTTTATACTATTTGTACTGGGATGGTTTAGCACAAGAACCTTGACAAAAAGAGCAAAAAGGTTACCCTGAGTTTTTATGCTAAGCACTGACTTTGCTGGTAGAGAACAGTATTTTGCAGAGCATGGTTTCCATAAAACTATGGAGACAATCAGTCATCTGTCAGTAAGTGTTATCCAAGTTATGTTGTGTCTCTAGGAAACATGAAATACGATTTAAATGTGTGGCAGTGTAAATAATTTATCGACTTGTTACCTCTGAATCTTATGCAAAGTTGTTCTCTACATTCCAGTATTAATATTTTGAACCGCTACTACTATTTTAGCACCATTGATATTCACAGGGAGAAGGGGGATTTATTGCTTCAGGCTGTCCCAACGCCTTCTCTTGTGTTTGCAAAGCAAAGTTATTTCTCATGGTGCTTCTGTTTCCGAGTGGAAGAGGTACAGTCTGTAAGATCATTTAGAAATGACCTCTGAGCTGTTCGCAGGAGTATAGTGCAAAGCACAAGTACACATTAAAATACATCTGCTCCTAGAAAGCCTTCAGTGTTCTAAAAATGCTGAGATGCTCATTTAGTGCAGTAGTAGATAAATGTGTGTGGTCTTCCTCTTACTCAGTGTTCTAAAACTGGAAAAGGATGCTGGAACTGGCAAGCCAATTCATTACAATTTACTGAATAGTTAGGAGTAGCCCAGAAGCAGGAAACCCTCAGGCGTGCCACCCTTTGGTTACCTGCTGCCCCACAGAAGCAGTTGTACTCGATGGGGACGGTCCAGCTGATGGACCCTGGGCTGCTCTTGCAGGACCTTTCCCAGCAGAGATCCTCACTGTTGGTAGAGATTATCATGCAGCCGAGATAGGTCATGCTCATGGAACTGCTACCATGAAAAGCCTCAATTGAAGACTCAGTAGTCGGCAGACTATTAAGCAGGTATTCTTTATTACAGCGCCAGGCACACGGGGGATCTCTCCTCCCAACGTGCGTGCCAAACACCCTGTCATTTCAGGTTAAATACAATCACAACATACATACTCGTTATATTTCTGATAAATGCTTAGCATAGTCATGACTTTTCCAAGAACTAATTAGCATATGTTAATGTCTTTCACGCATGTCTGTTAGCATCCTCCGGTGGTCTTTGGGGGTCTCAAGATGAAGGCTTCTACTCCTCATCACAGTGTCCGCTGGTTGATCTTTGTTTCTGTGCAGACTCAGTTCTAAGATCACGTACACCGTGTCCTCCCACGTTGTTTTGCTCTGGTCTTGTTGCCCTCTTGGTGCCTCCTTATCTCTGTAGCCTGGTGCATCTGCCCTCCCAAGGCTGAGCTGTCCAAAGAACATTATTTAGGAGT